>UOEW01000143.1_pt1 | contig 10942 bp, 9 predicted proteins | sample 1988701 | NCBI WGS metagenome assembly UOEW01 (sample SAMEA4712195, study PRJEB27164) | hydrothermal vent metagenome | biome: marine basaltic hydrothermal vent biome; feature: marine hydrothermal vent; material: mineral | place: Pacific Ocean | collected 2011-06-14/2011-07-23 | depth 1719 m | reverse complement strand
AGCAACATTAAATATTCCCAGCTTACGGGCAAACGACTGCAATGGTCAATGTTCATGGACTAGAACTCTAACCAACAAATCAAATGTAACCGAAACCTGGAGTACAGCTGCCTATAGATACGAAAATAATGCGACTATCACCGTCACGCCTGATACCTTTGTGCTGGCAGCAGGGGCATCGCAGGCAATTACCATCGAATATACCGCCTGTGCTGGCACATTAAATACAGTTAGGTTTAATGAAATAGTACTATCCCCAAGTGATACCAATATACCAAGCTCAAGAATAACGTTAGCAGCCACACCTACTGCTATTGGTAATTGTGTTCTACCTGATTTAATCTATATGAATGGATTTGAATAGTACCCTAATCTCAAATCCTGATATAAACCCCAATAAAGGCTGAAAATATCAGCCTTTATTCTTTTATAGGGAACAATAAATGATTTTTACGATATAATACGCCGTCTTTTCTACGCTTACACTCAATATATTATGTCAAACACACCTAAATTGATCTCATTTGCAGATCTTGGTCTCTCCCCTGCTATTATGCAGGCAATCGAAGATAGTGGTTATGAACAGCCCTCTCCAATTCAGACTGCGAGTATTCCTGCAATATTAGCTGGGCGTGATGTGCTGGGACAGGCACAAACTGGCACGGGTAAAACCGCAGCTTTTGCCTTGCCAATTTTATCCAACCTTAAGCTGGACTGCAAACAGGTTCAGGTTTTGGTGCTAACCCCAACCCGTGAACTTGCCATTCAGGTGGCAGAGGCATTCCATTCTTATGCTAAACATATTAAGGGATTTCAGGTACTACCGATTTATGGCGGGCAAAGCTTTGAGCCACAGCTTAAACAACTCAGACGTGGCGTGCATGTAGTGGTAGGAACTCCAGGACGAGTAATGGACCATATGCGTAGAAAAACCTTAAAACTAGACGGTCTTACTACCCTGGTTCTGGATGAAGCTGATGAAATGTTACGTATGGGCTTTATTGATGATGTCAACTGGATTTTAAGTCACACTCCTGATGACAGACAAATAGCTCTATATTCTGCAACTATGCCCGCACAAGTAAAAAAAGTCGCAGTAACACACCTGAATAATCCACTAGATATTAAAATTAAAAATAAAACTGCAACTGCCAAAAATATCAATCAAAGATACTGGATGGTTAGTGGTCTGCACAAATTGGATGCACTAACTCGGTTGTTAGAAACAGAAACATTTGATGGTGTCCTAATTTTTGTACGTACCAAAGTAGCAACTGAAGAACTGGCAGATAAATTAAAAGCCAGAGGATTTGCAGCAGAGGCACTAAATGGCGATTTGGTTCAAAAGCAAAGGGAAAGACTGGTCAATAACCTAAAAAATGGTAACCTCGATATCCTAGTTGGCACCGATGTTGTTGCCCGAGGGCTTGATGTAGAAAGAATTAGTCATGTAATTAACTATCATATCCCTTATGATGTTGAGTCTTATGTGCATAGAATTGGACGAACTGGTAGAGCTGGACGCTCTGGTGAAGCAATTTTATTTGTTGCCAGACGTGAGCAAAGAATGCTACGCATGATTGAAAAAGCTACCAAACAACCAATTAAACCGATGAAAATGCCAACGGTTGCAGATATTAACATCCAAAGAATGCAAAAATTTAAAGACCGTATCAGTGATACCATTGCCTCTGCCGACTTAGGAATTTACCAACAACTGGTACGTGAATTTCAACAGGAAACCGATAATGATCAAACCCAAATTGCCGCAGCCTTAGCACTATTGGCACAGGGCGAAAAAGGCATTTTATTAAAAGAAGAAAAGCATGTTTATGACCATGATACTCAAGGCAATAAACGCAATCAAAAAAGCTCCAGAAGCCCCAGAAATAGCAAAGGAGAAACCCAAGCTCAAACCATAGATATCCAAGCACAACCACTCAACAAGCACCCAGATATTGAAATGCAGCGTTATTGTTTAGCAGTTGGTTACAACAATGGAGTCAAGCCCGCAAATATTGTCGGCATGATTATCAATGAAGCGGAAATTGAAAAAGACTATGTTGGCCATATTGAAATCTATGATGATGTCTGTACCGTAGATTTGCCTGCGGACATGCCAAAAGAGCTGCTACAACAGTTAGGCGAAGCCTTTATTTGTGGTCACAAAAGTAAAATTGCCGCAGTTAAAGAAGGGCAAAAGGCAAATATATCTCCTCCACCAGCAAGACGCGGTGGTCGAAATGACCGCAGCAGAGACAACAATAAACGCAGAAGAGCAAAACCAAGAAGCCACTCCAGTGGCAAAAGGAAACCAGCAAAACCCAGAAAACGCTCAAGGATGAATAAACCCTAAATCTTGGCAAAAGAGGCAAATATTTTATGTTTATGGCTGGTTTTTTGCATATTGGGTAAGCTATTAATAAATTGCTGACCATAGGCTTTGGTCATTATACGTTTATCACAAATAACCAATATGCCCTTATCTGTTTCTGAGCGGATTAACCGCCCAGCACCTTGCTTTAGAGCAATAATAGCTTTGGGCAATTGATAATCAAAGAATGAATTACCGCCATTTTCTACTATTTTATTTATTCGTGCCTGCAACACTGGATTATCAGGATGAGCAAAGGGCAGCTTGTCTATTATGACACAGGACAGGCTATCACCAGCCACATCTACGCCCTCCCAAAAACTGGCAGCTCCAAGTAGCACACCGTTTTTGGCATCGGTAAAATCTGCCAGTATTTGATGTCTACTGCCCTGACCCTGAACAAACAGTGGTTTTTCCAGTTTTTCCTGAAAGAATTGTGCAGCATTTCTCAATGCCTTGTGTGAGGTAAATAAAAAAAATACACCGCCTTTGGTTTGTGCAATCAAGGGTAAAACATGTTCACAAATTGCTTGATTAAAAGAAATGTCATTGGCATCAGGCACATCTTTTGGTACATAAATCATCGCATGGTTTGCATAATCAAATGGGCTGTCAACCAGTAATGTGTCACTATTGAAAAAACCTGTTTCACTTTGAAAATGGGCAAACGACTTGTTTACAGCCAAGGTTGCTGAAGTTAAAATCCAGGCAGCCTGATTTTCTTGTCTAAACTTCGTCAGCGGGTCGGCAATATCTATGGGGGTTTTGTGAAATATAAAAAACTTGTTACGATTTTCATACCAGTAAATAAACTCCGGTTGCATCTCACCCAATAGTTCATCCAGATATGCCTCCAAGTCTTCACAGCGAATAAAACATGACTGTAAACCTTTGGACTGGGTGATAATTGGCTTTAGCGACTCTGCTAATTCGGCGATAGATTGTTGCAATAGTTGCAGATGTTCTTTATTGGATTTTCTCTGCAGCAACTGAGTCATGGTATCGGACTCCTTAATGTCGGCAAACTGTAAATATAAATCTCTTAGCGACTGTTCCACTTGTTGATGTTGGGTTGTAATAACGGCATGAGCGCCGGTTACTTCTCCAGCTTCTTTCAGTACATCATTGAGTAAATCCTGACATTGATATGATGATAATGTTTGGCTAAAAAAACGTGATGCAATTTCTGGCACCTGATGTGCCTCATCTAAAATAATTACTTCTGCCTCAGGTAATAGTTCGCCAAAACCATCTTGTTTTAGTGCCATGTCTGCAAATAATAAATGATGGTTGACCACTAAAATATCTGCACCCATGGCCTTTTGTCGTGCTTTGTTTACCAAACATTGAGCAGAACTTGGGCATTCATTTCCCAAACAATTATCCGCTGTTGAGGTTACATGTCGCCAGATTAAATCATTTTCTGCCACGCCCTCTAATTCTGCTCGGTCACCAACCTCAGTTGTGTGTGACCATTTTTCAATAAGCTGTAATGGTACTGCCAAATCTGGGTTGTGAATGATTTTTGAGTGTAATGCCTGATACATGCGATGATGGCACAGATAATTTGCCCTACCTTTTAATAAACGTACCTTGGGTTGTAACTCCATTATTTCCAAAACCTTAGGCAGGTCTCGGTAATATAATTGCTCTTGTAAATTTTTTGTTCCTGTTGAGACTATGGTTTTCTTATTTTTTATAATCGCTGGTACCAAATAAGCAAATGTTTTGCCTGTACCAGTACCCGCCTCGGCAAGCAAAGTTCCATTTGCCTCAATGGTCGCAATGATTTTATCTGCCAGTTGCAACTGTACCTCACGCACCTTAAACCCATCCAGCTTTTCTGCAAAAACACCATTCTCACCCAAAATATCAATAACACTCATGTTAAAATCGTTTTTGTAGCTTAACCAAACAGTGGTTTTTTTGTTCCAGAGCCTTCGCCTGCTGAGCATAATATCCTAGTTTTTCTGCGGCTATTGCCAAAGTTCTCCAAGATTTTTCACAAACCTTACCTTTGGATGGAGCAGTTTTAGTGGCAATTCCTGCCCAATAATGTGCCTGTTTAAAATCACCTTTATGTAAAGATATCTCTGCCAGAAGTTGAGTTACTTGTGATGCTTCTGGTTGTATTTCAAAGGCCCGGATTAGACTGGCAATGGCTTGTTCAAACGCACTATTATTATAAAACTCATTAGCCTGATTATATAAACCAAGAACCGCACTATTCATCAAAGCACTGGTTTCCACTACAGAGTCCTGCTGGTTTGGAGGGTTGATTTGTGCATCTATGCCTGTATCTTTCACTGCTGCTGGCTGCTCTTGCCTAACTGGCAATAACTGGCACGCCGATAATGATAATAACAAAATCAACCAAAAAATTACGTATAGTCGGTTGAAAGTAGCCATGGCTTTATTATATATCATATATTTAAGTTTGGTTTGTGCATAAAACATTCAAATTAAGAAATTAAGAGCTTATTGGCAAATAAAAACCGCAGTTTTTAAAGGGCTAAGCTTTGCAAATTGATTTATTCTACCAAACAAAATAAATTTCTCCACTTAAAACCTTTGCTTAGGTCCAAAATTCTCGAGTAGGAATTAGATGATTTATCCTACAAATAATAGCCTTTATTGAGTAAAACAGATAAACTTATCCGAGTTTTAATAATTAAAAATATTTTATGCTGAAAACTATCTTGATGCTTCTGTGTTTTATAGTAGCTATTCCTGCTACCAATGCTGAGCTGTCGGTTGATTTTTTACAACAGGTCGCAACATTACGTGATAAAGCTCTTAACGATGACACTGCTTATAAAATCACCGAATCATTGACAACCGAGGTGGGAGCACGATTTGGCGGCAGTGTAAATGATGCTAAAGCGGTGGCTTGGGCGGTGGCTAAATTTAACCAACTTGGGTTTGATAAGGTCTATACTCAGCCAGTTACTTTTCCTAAGTGGGTGCGCGGGGTCGAAACAGCTGCAGTAATTTCACCCTATCCACATGAGTTGAAAATAACGGCATTGGGTGGCTCATATCCTACACCAAAAAATGGATTGCAAGGCGAAATTATCCATTTCAAAACTATTGAAGACCTAGAGGCTGCCGATGCAGCTCTGATTAAAGGTAAAATCACTTTTATCAGCAATAGAATGGAGCGCACAAAAACCGGCAAGGGCTATGGCGTGGCTAATGCTGGCAGATATAAAAGTGCGTATATTACTGCACAAAAAGGCGGAATAGGGGCAATAATTCGCTCAATAGGTACAGATAATCATCGCAACCCTCACACAGGTGGGATGAAAACAGTTGAAAAAAATACAGAAACTGGCAAGTTCAGACTTTTAAAGGCAAATGAATTAGTGCCAGCAGCTGCAATTTCTAATCCAGATGCCGACTTATTGGTTAATATATTAAAACGTAATAAACCAGTCATAATAAAATATACTCTGGGTTCGTACTGGGATGGTGAATATACCTCGCAAAATGTTATTGGTGAAATCACCGGTAGGACCAAGCCAGATGAAGTGGTGGTAATTGGCGGGCACTTAGATTCGTGGGACCTGGGCACAGGTGCTGTTGATGATGCCTCAGGCTGTGCAATTACCATGGCAGCGGCTAAACTTATCAAGGATGCTGGTATGCAACCATATCGCACTATTCGGGTAGTGTTATGGGCAAATGAAGAGCTGGGGCTACATGGAGCCAGAGCTTATGCCAAAGCACATATCAATGTTATGAATCAACATATTATTGGTGCCGAGTCTGATTTTGGTGCTGCACCAGTTTATGCTTTTGGATCAAGGGTATCGGCAGAGTCGCTACCTGTTGTTGCCCAAATGGCAGAGTTGTTACAGCCTCTTGGCATTGAGTATATCAACAATAATGGACGCTCTGGTGCTGATATTTCACCACTTAAAAAGCTCGGAATGGCAACCATGGGTTTATATCAGGATGGTACAAATTATTTTGATTTACATCATACAGCTGATGATACTCTGGATAAAATTGTACCTGCAGAAATAGCCCAAAATGTAGCAGCATGGGTAGTATTTGTTGCAATTGCTGCTGAGTATACTGGAAACTTTGGGTTTGATTTAGAATGAATAAACTTGAAAAATTTAAGCAAAAATATCCAGTGCAAATTAAACTTGCAGTCCACTGGGGTGAGATGGATGCCTTTAATCATGTAAATAATGTTGTATATTTTCGATATTTTGAATCAGCTCGTATCGCTTATTTTGAAGTGCTTGACATGTTTGTGACAGCTAGCGAGAATAATATTGCTCCAATACTTGCTCAAACCAGTTGTCGTTACAAACTACCGCTAAATTACCCTGACAGCATAACAGTGGGTAGCAGCATAACCGAAAAACATTCCCATGGATTTTTAATGGAATATGCTATTTTTAGCCATAAGCATGAAAAAATCACCACAACTGGCACTGGCAGAGTCGTAATGCTGAACTATACAACACACGAAAAGGTAGCAATAACGGATGAGCTATGGGCTAAAATCAATAACTTACAGCTGAAACACCTAAACTAGCTGCATTCCTATGAAATATGCGGGTTAATCCTTTTTTCCGTATGTTCATCGCCCATTTGTGGGTCTGAGTTTATGAGGAACATAAAAATAATGAGTGTATTCGACCTATTTTACTCGACTTAGTTTTAATAAATCTAGGGAAAAGTTACAATTTAGGGATTATGCACAATAAACTAATAGGTATTGCCAAGTTATGGAAGAGTCGTTCTGATTTGGAGAATGCAGAAATTAATATCAAATGGCTACAGCAAAATGTAGTTACATGCAGCAATATACACTTAAATACCAAGCCCTGGGTGTTTTCCCATATTCCCAAAACCGCAGGCACATCACTTGAGAGTTATTTAGCTCAAGGGTTTGCCCTTAAAGATATTTTGCATGTTAATGCACCTGATTTAAATAAATTACCACAATGTATTTACCTGAAAAATAAATATGCACAGCTTATTACTGGTCATCACCCTATTCACGGTATGTTGTATCAACTGTTACCCAAGCATAAACTGGTGCATTTAAGTATGATGCGTGACCCTTTTTATCGAATAGTTTCCTATTATAATTATGTGGCAAGCAGAGAGTATCATGCCTTACATCAACAGATTAAACACCTGAGTTTTGATGCTTTTTTACAACAGGACAATATGGTAGAGTTAAACAATGCTCAGGCAAAAAGGTTTGCTGGGTTGTTACATTCTGATATTGCAATAGCCGATAGTGATTTATATAATAACGCAAAATATACGGTTGATAACTGCTTTTCATTAATTGGTGTTACCGAATATTTTAATCAATTTCATCAATTGCTGGGGAAAATATGTGGCATCTCTTTTCAGAGCTTACCACCGATAAACCGTTCTAAAGTTAAAATACAGCTAACTGACTTAACCAAAAAACAATTGCAAATGATTAGGCAAAATAATAGAGTTGATATTCAGCTATATCAATATGTGAAATCCAAATTCTTAACTCAGGTTAACTCGTGAGCTATTTCCAAGAGCAAACTGGCATCAAAACAAATAATACACAGTTAATTGTGGTACCATATCTGGTAGTAAATTTCTTTTTATAGGTTACTTTGTCAAGTAGTCGCTCGGTTGAGCCAACAATGCCTGGTGAGTAAAAATTCATTTCAATTTCTGGCTTATCTAAATCTTCATCAATTAACTTGGTAACCTGATTCCATTTAGGTGGTTTGGCTACTTTAAATTTAAAATCCCCAGCATCACCTGTTTTCACCTGAAAATCTTTGTCTAATGGATACAGTTTATCTTTGCCATAGGCAGAATTAAAAATTACTCCACTAGCAGGAAGCTTGGTAGTTGCTTTTATGGCAGGTTTATGTTGAATAATGACTCTTGGGGTAATAACCGCAGGTTTAATTATCACTGGTTTGCTAACCACTACTTTTGGTTTGATTTTTTTTACCATGACAACTGGTTTTATATCTGGCTTAATAGTTGCAGCTCTGGTTAGTTCTACTACAATAGTTGTCACCTGTTGCACCGTGGCAAACTGGTGGATACGAACTGGTATCAACAGCAACAATGCCACAATCATAAGTGCAACCACAAAGGCAATCACCTGTCGATGGATAGAGTTGTGATTTTCAAACCAGTTGTATTGTGACCAGACTGTTTGCATATAGAAATTTATTTTAACAACCGCTATTGTAACTATTGGATGTTAAGCAATGGTTAAACTTGGGAGGTATATGCATAAACCACATAGCCCTTTTATGCTATAATTGTGTTTTCTTTCTCGGTCAAGCACTATATATGATTTGCTTAAATTGAATTGTAAGAACAGCCATTAAATCGTGCAAATTGTTTTAATTTAGCTTCGATTTTTTCTTGTATGACACTTTGATTAATGTTTTTTTCATAATGGAGTGACTTAACCCATAATAGTTTGTTTTTTCTATCTGCTTTGCAATCAACACGAGCAATCGCTTTGTGCCCTTTAAAAATTGGTAAACTAAAGTAACCGTATTTTCTTTTTGCAGCAGGAACATAGCACTCAATTTGATAGTTATAATCAAATAACATACTGAGTTTTTTGCGTTGGATTACCAGATTATCAAAAGGAGATAATAGATGGATTTTTGTATTGCCTTTTGGTGTAATATTGAGCGTTTTGGTTAATGCATAATACTTTGCCTCTATCCCTTCAACACATACGTGAGTGACTGTACCAGCTTCACACATTTGCTTGAGTCTAAGCCTGACCTTGTCTTTCATTTTTTTGTTTTTTAAATAAGCAATTTCTGCAACTGTGGCTAATCCATGGTGTCGCAAGGTTCGTTTTATAATAAAATCAATGAACTCTTCATCGGTTGGCATACTGGTGTCAATATACGTGGGTATGACTCTTTGCGGTAGGTCATAAACTTTTTGAAAACCCTCACGCCGGGTGATTTCCAGGCTGCCTTCCATAAAAAGACGCTCTAATGCTTGTTTGGCTGGTTTCCAGTCCCACCAGCCGGTGTTACCTTTTTTTGTAGTGTCAAAATCTTTTGAACGTAATGGGCCATCGGTTTTAATTGTTTGTAAAACAGCAGTCATCATTTTGTCATCCCGAGGAAACCACGAGCCTTGTTTGTTTTTAAATTCTTGTTTCATGGGTAATGTGTAGCGGTATTCACTCATAGGTAAATAGGACGCTGCATGGCTCCAATACTCGAATACTTTCCGTGATTTTACTAGCCTGTCTAAATCTGATGGCTTGTATTTAGCGCATCGACTCCAAAAAACATGGTGGTGAGCCCGTTCAATAACCGAAATGGTATCAATTTGCACATAGCCTAAATGCTCAATAATTTCTTGTGGACTTAATGAGCCACATGTTAATTTTTGCTTAGCCAGAATAAGTTTTCTTGCTTGAATAATAGAAATATTTTCCAAAGGATTGCCCTATAACAGACCTTCGGCCTTTAGTGCTTTTTGTACGGCTGTGCGTTTGGCTATTTTTGCCGAGAATGTAGCTAGATTTGCCCAGTTGGTTAAATCAATACCAATATTTTTTGTCCAGTTGCTAATTACAAATAAATATATGTCAGCAACGGAGTAGTCATTGCCTAGCAGGTAAGGTTTTTGGGCAAGTTCGGCATTCAGATAATTGAATTTTTTATTAATATTTGCTTTTGCCTGACACTTGGCCTCATCACTTGCTCCCGAGTACAGTGGAATAAAATTTTTGTGTACCTCAGAGGCTAGATAGTTCAGTATTTCATAAAGTTTTGCTCGTTTAAATGTTGCATTTTCAGGGGCTAGTTTAAACTGTGGATTCTGATCTGCCAAATACTGAATAATTGCCACGCCTTCGGCTAGCATTTCACCAGTGTCTAGTTGCAGTGTCGGTATATATCCATGTGGATTTATTTTTAAAAAATTTTCACCGTGTTCTGTTATCTTGGTAGCAAGGTTGACTTTGATTAGTTCAAAATCTGTGTTGGTTTCCTGTAAAACAATATGGGGTGCAAGTGAGCAAGCCCCTGGACTGTAGTATAATTTCATCTTGTCTCTCCTATCGTGATTTGGGTTTAATATTAATCCAAAGAGATACAATGGTGACGTCTGCTACTAAAGACAACCCTCCTCGCTAAAATCATATCAATGGAATATGAACTTCTGTTTTTAGGTTTTCTGGTTTGGTTCTTCTTGGGTCTTTATTCAAATATAAATCAAAGCATGGGGCAGCTCTCAACTTATAGCCACTGTTAGGTAGCCATTGGTTAAAAATATATCCGTAAGTTTGACTCATATTATCATAGCTGCCCACATGTAAAAATTGAGCATATTTGCCACCAGCAATGGTTACTTTGCGAAGTATACAAAATATACAAGACACGCACAAAATAGTAAAAGTCCTACAAGAAAATAGGAATTTTGCCACTATTATTTTGGCTGTATACAGATAAAATAGCAGTTTTTATAGAGAAAACTCATGGCAGTACCAAGAAAACAGCTTATTTCAATTGCAGATACACCTTATTACCATATTGTTACTAGATGTGTACG
>UOEW01000292.1_pt1 | contig 11020 bp, 13 predicted proteins | sample 1988701 | NCBI WGS metagenome assembly UOEW01 (sample SAMEA4712195, study PRJEB27164) | hydrothermal vent metagenome | biome: marine basaltic hydrothermal vent biome; feature: marine hydrothermal vent; material: mineral | place: Pacific Ocean | collected 2011-06-14/2011-07-23 | depth 1719 m | reverse complement strand
GTTATGCACTTAGGGATGTAGAAAAAATTAAAGTACCGTTATTGCACCGGATTTTTGTTCGCTCTGTCTAGGCAGGTATTGGGCGCATAGTGGGCTACGCAACGAATACTTGCCTAGACAGAGCGGGGAAAAAGACCAGTAAGAGCGGTATTTTAATGAATTCTACATCCCTTATGACTTGAATTCAGGTCTCGGCATCAACCTTGGTTGGCAAGGCAAGCTATTGCCTCAAGGCACTAATGGATAAAGGCTTGATCAAGGCCAAAAACTTTAAAAATAACCCAGGCAAACCCCGCTACGCTCTCACCTCGCAGGGCGTAAAGGCCAAAGCAGCGCATGCCACACAGCAGGAAAAAGTCGACAAAATATGAAGTGTTCGAAAGGGAAATCAACCAGCTAAAATTGGAAGCCTGCATAATGGGGGAGTCATGAGGATAGAGATCGACTCACAGGGTGCATTAACATTGCCCGTGCGACTTACAGATGAGGAGTTGGCAGGACTGGGAAAAGCGTTTAATAAAGTACTTAGTCCGGTGGGCGCGAAGGTGGTTTCACTATTCGGATCACGAACCGACCCTGCAAAAAAAGGGGGTGATATTGATTTGTTAGTGATTTGCACAAAGCCACTGATACAGCCACAAACAAAAATGACACGTCTGCTACTGATGGCTATCGAAGACGAAATCGGTGAACAAAAAATAGATATCGTTTGGGATATGCCGGGAGAGGACAATCCCTTCATCAAACATGCCAGGGAAGAGGGCAGAGTGATATGGCAGGCAAAGGAAGAAAAATGAACCGGGAGTTCCTGGAGCAGCAGTTACAGCTTGCTGATAAGGCATCGGAAGTCTTGCGTTTATCCTATCAGCGTATTAGCAAGCGACTGCCGCTGTCGATTGATTTACAGGATGATGTATTGATCGAGCTGGATGCCCTCACATCACGTTTTGCCCGCATGTCAGATATTCTGATACAAAAAGTATTTCGGGCGGTGGATGCAATTGAACTGGTCGATGAAGGCTCGATTCTTGACAGACTAAATCGGGCTGAAAAGAGAAGCCTGATATCCAGTGCACAACAATGGCGAGAGATCAGGCTGCTAAGAAATCAAATTGCACACGAGTATGTGCTAAATGACTTGCGTGAACTTTTTGAGCAAACGATCGCTAATACGTCAGAATTGTTATCAACATTGGATAGGGTCAAGCAGTATGCAAATTCGCAGTTGTGACGAGTGTATTATTACCTAGATCTTGCAAGTGATCGTGCTTGTACAGTACAAGTTATTGATTTGTATGGTGAGTGACAACCTTGAGGGAATCCTTATTGTGATTGCCGAAAGGTTTCATATTACTATACGGATCAATAGGTTGTGCTGAGTGAGTATGAGCACTTGCAGGATTTAGGTATTAACTGGCCCACTGAAAATATAAAAATAGGAACGAGCCTTGCTCGCGAAAAACAGCTTATATAAAACAATGCGTATTTCCAGCCAAACACAAGATGTCATACGAGAAACTGTGCTTGAACTATTTGGGCCGGATTGTATCGTCATGTTATTCGGCTCTCGAGTCAACGATGCCGCACGAGGTGGGGATATCGATTTGCTTGTCCAGTCAAAAACACCGATTAAAGATCGTCAGCGTAAAGCGTTACAGCTTGTTGCCCGGCTACAGATTCGCTTGGGAGATCAGCCCATTGACGTGTTGGTGTTGGATTCCCAAACAGAACAACAGCCGATACACCAAGAAGCCATTCGAACCGGAGTGAGATTATGAGTGGAGATAGAGCCGGTTTGTTACCAATAGACCGCTTTCTTTACACGCTGGATATCGTTTCCCGTGAAGGCCAGCACTTGATCTATAGCTGGGGTCGTCTTTATTCACAGACTATTGATGCCCCATGGGTGCGAAACCTGGATAATAACCCAGAAATTGCCGAACGGCTGGAAGCCTTTGTATCACGTTTTGGTCGCATGCAGGATACAATGGCAGACAAACTGCTTCCTCGCTGGCTCATGACCTTGGCGGAAACCCCAGGCAGCCAAATCGAAACACTTAACAGGGCCGAAAAACTCGGTGTACTGGAAAATGTTGAGCACTGGCTCGAAGCGCGAAAACTACGCAATCGATTGATACATGAATATATGGAAAACGAAGAAAGCTTTTCTGAAGACCTTGCATTGGCAAAGGAGTACAGCATCATGCTGATAACTACCTATAGAAGGCTACGCCAGTATGCTATTGAGCGAATGAATATAGATGAAACAAAGTTACCGGCGGATTACGTTTTATCGTGATGGGTTATGAGTCAAGAAATTAACCTAACATAGGACGAGCGAAGCGCTTCCGTAGCTATTAATCCGGCGTTAGTACAGGGATAGCAGGTCGAGATTTAGCCCGACAACAACGCTTTGTCGACCTACAACTTGTCTGAACACCCGCTGGGTTAATAATATAAACTGAACTAATTTGGTAAAGAAGAAGATGTCAATACGCAAACTACTAGTCACTGGCGGCGCCGGCTTCATCGGATGCAACTTTGTTCACTACTGGCTGAAACAACATCCAAGTGACCGAGTAGTTGTGCTGGATGCACTAACCTATGCAGGCAATATGGCGAACCTAGAGTCAGTCCAGGATAACCCACACTTTCGTTTTGTAAAAGGTGATATTCGAGACCAAGCCTTGGTGGAAAAACTGCTAATAGAAGAGCAGCTAGATACCATCGTTCACTTCGCCGCAGAGTCCCATGTGGATCGATCCATTACCGGGCCAGATGCCTTTATAGAAACCAATATTATCGGCACCCATAACCTGTTAAAGGCAGCTAAAGCGGTCTGGCTTGACAGTGACAGCCCCGTTGAAAATCACCGCTTTCACCATGTCTCAACTGATGAGGTGTATGGCTCACTGGAGGCGGATGACCCCGCCTTTACAGAGGAAACCCAATACGCCCCCAATTCACCATACTCTGCAAGCAAAGCCGCATCCGATCACCTGGTACGTGCCTACCACCATACCTATGGGATGAATGTCACCACCAGTAATTGCTCAAATAATTATGGGCCTTATCACTTTCCAGAAAAGCTGATTCCACTGGTTATCACTAACATACTATTAGGGAAATCACTTCCTATCTACGGTGATGGGAAAAACATTCGTGACTGGCTGTATGTTGAGGATCATGCCAGAGGAATTGAACTCATACTGGATAATGGACGAGTAGGTGAGGTCTATAATATTGGTGGAAACAATGAGTGGACTAATGTGGATATCGTCAAGTTAGTTTGTGAACTGGTAGATGACTCATTTAGTAATGACTCACAACTTGCCGAAAAATTTCCATCCAGCCCATGTGCCAAAGGTGATACGGCAAAAACATTGATTACCTATGTTAAAGACCGGGCGGGGCATGATCGACGCTACGCTATTAATGCCGAAAAGGTCATGTCAGAGCTAGGTTATATGCCAACAGAAACCTTCGAAACGGGAATTAGTAAAGTGGTGTTATGGTATTTAAATCATGAACAGTGGTGGCGGCCATTATTAGATAAATGAACAAATCACGGGTTAATCTACGCCTTATAATGTATTAATTGAAATTATTGGAAAATAATTTGCTCTCTAAGCTCGATATTCACATGAAGGAAATCCTTCATGGGGCAACGCTGGCCTTTATAATCAAAGTGATAGGCACCGGTGCTGCTTTTTTATTCAATTTGCTGCTTGCTCGTGTGTTAGGGGCTGACGGTGCGGGTATTTATTATCTGGCATTAATGGTGACTACCATTGGCTCCGTTATCGGGCGTTTTGGGCTGGATAATGCCATGTTACGTCATATTTCAGCCAATGCTAGTGATGAAAATTGGCGGGCAGTCAAGGGTGTATATCGCCTTGGGCTATTGATATCTATGGTTTTATCTCTAATTGTCACCATAGCCATCTATTTGGCTGCGCCGTGGATTGCTAATTATGTTTTTGAAACAGCAGAGCTAGAGACAGCGATTAAATGGATGTCTTTGGCTATTATCCCATTTTCATTGTTAAACCTTCAGGCTCAATCACTAATGGCCTTAAAGAAAATCAAAGATTCTCAGTTTATTCAGAGCGTAAGTATTCCCGTAATGATGTTGTTAGTGATTTTTTTCCTCGCGAATAATTGGGATATCGTCAATGTTATTTGGATTTATAACATTGCAGTCATTTCTACAGCTCTGTTGGGTTTTTGGCTATGGCGTCGCGCAGGATATAAAGTCAGAGATGTAGAAGGCAGCTTCTCCGCGAAAATATTATTCCAATCAAGTATCCCACTGTTTTGGGTGTCGCTGTTTATTTTGTTGTCATACTGGAGTGCCACTATTGCTTTAGGTATCTGGGGTACAAGCGAGGATGTCGGTGTCTATAATGTCGCAGCACGCACTGCGGCATTGGTGAGCTTTGTGTTGGTTGCAGTGAACAGTATAGCGGCTCCCAAGTTTTCTGCACTGTATATGCAAGGTGATATATGCAATTTGGGTGCAACGGCAGTTCGTACAACAAATCTGATGGTAGTCGTTGCTAGCCCTGTATTATTGGTATTTTTTATCTTCCCTACCTGGGTTATGGGGCTTTTTGGTGAGGACTTTATTCATGGAGCCTACGTTTTGAGTATCATCGCATTTGGACAAGCCATTAATGTTGCAACAGGATCTGTTGGGGTCATACTAACCATGTCTGGAAAGGAAAAGGTGCTAAGGAATATAGTGGCATTGAGTGCTGTTTTGAATATTGTTTTTTTAATATTTTTAGTTCCTAGCTATGGACTCATAGGTGCTGCAGTAGCCACATCCTTAGGGATGGTGGCTCTAAGTTTGGTTGCTGCATGGTATGTTTATAAGCTTCTTGGAATAAAGGCATATTGTATGGCGAGTCTTCGGTTATAGATTCAAGTTTAATGGGGTTCCTTGTGTCTTTAATAAGAAAATATTGTCAATTAAAACAAATTATCAGCATCTACTGGCACACCATTTTTGCTCGGCTTTCCAATTGGCCATATCTCAATTGTGGCAAAGGTGTGCGGCTTCACAAAGGGTTACAAATAAAGCAATTTTTTTGGCAACAAGGTGATCTAAGAATAACCTTATGCGGGAAAAATAAAATTGGTGCGTATACCGTGATACAGGGATCTGCGAAACTAACGTTTGGTGTTGGTTCATATTGTTGTGAATACTGTGTATTTGGGGTGAATGAAAAAATAGATATTGGTCGTAATGTAATGATTGCACCGGCTGTCACAATTAGGGACACCGACCACTGTTTTGATCGAACCGACATTCCAATGCGTAATCAAGGTATTATTACCTCACCCGTAACGATTGAAGATGACGTGTGGATTGGCCACGGTGCAATAATCCTTAAGGGAGTTACTATAGGTACTGGCGCTGTTGTTGCTGCAGGTGCTGTAGTTGTTAAAGATGTGTTGCCTTTTAGTATTGTCGGTGGTGTTCCAGCAAAGGTTATTTCCAGTAGAAAGCCCCAGACTGATGCAAATCTTGTACAGAAATTTGTGAATTGTGAGAAATAATGGCTAAAAATAATAGTATTGACTTTATTGTCGTTGGTGCACAAAAGTCGGGAACTACATCTCTTTATCAATATTTGAAATGCCATCCTGAAATTTTTTTACCTGATAAAAAGGAACTGGAGTTCTTCTATCGAGACGAATTGTTCTCTCGTGGTTATGATTGGTACATAGATACATTTTTTAAAGATGCAACGAACGATAGCAAAATAGGAGAGGTCTCTCCTCAGTATATGTTCGATGAATCTATTCCGTATCGCATCAAGAGTTGCTGCCCAGATGTAAAAGTCATCATGATATTACGGAGTCCTATCGAACGGGCATATTCTCATTACAAAATGTCATGTAGACGTAGCCTTGAAGATCGTAGTTTTTCCGAGGTGGTGGAAAGCTATATAAATCGAGATGGAACTGATGGCGATAAAATTAGTTGTCTGGACCCTAACCATGAATATATAAGGTTTGGAGAGTATGGTCGAATTCTTTCAGAATATTTAAAGTATTTTGAGCGTAATAAAATACTGATTATTTTTACTGATGATCTTAAGCGAAATGCTCAATCTGTTATGAATTCTGTGTTTGGGTTTATTGGGGTTTCTGGTGATTTTATGTCATCAAAGTTTGATAAGACATACCACGTTGGTGGAAGCTCACGGCGTTTTATAGGTTTTCATAACTGGTTGAAAAAACGTGTTTTTTTAAGAAAGGTGTTTAGGTTTATCATATCAGACACCTATTATAGCAGGCTTAGATTTTGGTATGAGACGGAACTAAGCGTTGCAAAAAATGATGATCGTGGTATTGATGACGTGACAAAGGGAGTGCTGAGAAATTATTACATGGATGATGTTCGTTTGCTTGAAAAGCTTTGTAGAAAGAAGGTTTGTTGGACTGAATTTTTGGAGTAATTATTTCCCTTTCATTTTTTAACTTTGTTTAGTGGATTAAGATGAAGCCAAAAGTATATATTATAATTGTCAACTATAATGGCTGGCAGGATACAGTAGAGTGCATTGAGAGTGTCTTGAAAAGCGATTTTGGGAACTTTCAAGTTATCGTTGTAGATAACAACTCACAAGATGAATCAATGAATTATTTAATTGATTGGGCAGAGGGACGGCTTAATATATGGACTAGCCCGCATAATAAGCTTCGGATGTTATCTTTGCCACCAGTGGAAAAACCGGTTGGTTACGAATATTTGAATGGGGACTCTGACTTTTTGGAGGAGGCTGATTTTTCCAGTGAACTCATACTTATTCAATCAGCGATAAATGGGGGCTTTGCTGCTGCAAACAATATTGCTATTAAATTTGCGTACCAGCGGGGAGATTCTGATTACATATGGCTTTTGAATAATGATACAGTCATTGAAAGAGATACCTTGAGTGAGCTGGTATACGGTATCCAAAGGCATAAAGATGCTGGTGCTGCAGGATCCAAGATCTTTTTTTATGACGATCCAGATAGATTACAAAGTCTTGGTTCGAAGGTGGACCCGAATAATATCTTTAAATTATGCAAACCAGTGGTTGACCTAAAAGTGCATGGCAAAGTAATCGATAGCTATAATCAGGATTTTTTTGTAGATGATATTATGGGGGCTTCAATGCTCATTAAACAAGCCGCTCTCAAGAAGGTTGGTATGATGCCAGAGGAGTATTTTTTATATGGGGAAGAGACCGACTATAATTTTAACCTCAAAAAAAATGGATATAAGCTGGTAACTATTCCCAAGAGCAGATTATATCATAAGAAAAGTGTCTCAATGGGTGGCGAGGATAGCCCACTTGCATTGTACTACAGGACTAGGAACCAATTTATTTTATACAAAAAATATATGTCATCGATTAAATATTTTATGTATGTATTCCTTTATACCTTCAAGAAGTTATATCTGGCTCTTTCTGGTGACAAGCAATCTAGGAAAATCGTAGTAAAAGCTCTTCTCGATGGTTGGCTTGGCAGGACCGGAATGGGAAAGTTTTAATATTGTGACTAATTCGTAATATGCAGGGTTTATCTGTCTATAAATCAAATATGATCCAAGTAGGTAACAAAGAAAAAAAGACTTACTTGGTTTTTTTTGTTGGGTTTTATATATTATATGTTTTTCTCTATATAGTTTTTATGCCGGATTATGAGCAGCCGGATGAGTTAATTCATATAAAACATGTCTTAGCAGCTACTGAGCTAAAGCTTAGTTTAACTGGTGATGGTAATCTTTATTATTATGTGACTAATAAAATATTTGGCTTTTTTGAGGACGTTGTGCATGCGGACTTTCCTCAAGTTGCTTATGTGGATAGTTTCAAGTTTTTCAATGACGACTTTAGATTCCATCATCAGACCATACATGCCTCCCTTGGTGTTATTTTATTACGCCTGACAAATTTTATCTATTTTTTTGTATTAATGGCACTGTATCTGCTTTTTTTTAGAACGAGGCAGTACGATGTAATATTATTTTCTTTATTAGTTTTCCCGGGAATACTTTCTTTTTTTTCCAGTGTTAATCCGGACGTTTTAAATATTTTTTTTGCTTTTTTGGTTTCATTGTTATTGATCAGAAAGCTGTATTTAATCGCAATAATACTTTCGTGCGCAGCATTCTTTTTTTTAGACAGGACTATCATAGTATTTATTAGCAGTGTTCTATTGTTTGTTTCCATCCCTCGCGGAAAAATAAAGAAATTCCTGTTTTATCTCCTGCTAATTCTGTCATTAATACTTTCGATTAGAGTCTTGGGTCAGATTATTTATGGTATTCACACAGATTATGAGCCAATTAAATCACTAGTAACACTGGGTTTGTCATATTATGGGCTGCTAGGTAGCATGTCGATAAAGGCAACGTATTTTGAGTATTTGATATTCTTCATTTTGTCGTTGCTCTATTTAAAGGAAGTATTTGCAAAAAGTTTTTATATGGAGAGTTACAATTATAGAGGGTTTTCACACTTTCTATTAATTTATTTCATATTATGGCAAGCAATTTTGTATGTTGGCTCTTCCCTTGATCAAGGGCGATTTTTTTATCCGCTCCACTTTATTATTGTTTTTTTGATTATTCATAGATTTTATGGTTTTCTGCAATTAAATTATTCAAAAATCATTTTTATTCTGATTTCTTGTTCATTATTTATAAATATTCATTTTGTATATAAGCTAATAATATTAGGGGAAGTTTTTTGAGAGTTTTGTATTTAACGTATGAAAATGTTTTTCGCACCGGTATTTTACAGGCCATGGTGCTAAAGCCGCTGAGTTTGATGTCGAAAAAATTTGGAACTGAGTTTGTCATCACGTCAAGTGTTAAAGGTTTCGAGAACGATGATATTTACATAAAGAACAAAAATAATTTTTCAGAGGAAAATATATATGTAGTTGAATTTTCTAAAAAACTTACTGGTAAACAATCTGTCTTTACATTTATTAAAGACATTTTTCCACTAGTCTTATTTTCGATTCGTGAAGCAAGAAAGTGTGATGTTATTCATTGTCGAAGTTACGGTGGCGCAATGATCGGCTTTGTCGCATCTTTTTTTTCTAAAAAACCATTCATATTTGATATGCGGGGTGTTCTTCCGGAGGAAACCGTAGAGGTAGGGAAAATAAAGCGTGAGTCTTTAAAGTTTAAGTTGTTGAAGAGGGTTGAGAAAACCCTTATTAATAAAGCTGATTGTGTAGTGACTGTTTCAAATAAGTTTTCTGAATATATTCAGGATAATTTTTCGCCTAAAAAGGTTGTGAATACAAACAACCCGACTGATTTCAACATGTACGGCAAGGAATACAGTGCTCACGATAAAGTGAATTTTATATACAGTGGGTCTATGCAAGTGTGGCATGAGCCTGAAATTACAATTCGATATTTTTCCGAATTATACAAAAAATTTGGCGATCGTATTTTTTTTAAATTCTGTACCAATGATGCAGGGAAGGCTGAAGATATTTTCGAGAAATATTCTCTTCCGGCTACTTCATATGAAATCATCACGGCAGCTTTTGCAGAGATGCCTCTGCACTATTCGAAGAGCGATATAGCTTTCTGTTTTGCTAAGAATTCATTTTCTAGATCTGTTTGTTTTCCTGTGAAATTTTCTGAATATATAGCCTCAGGTCTATTTGTATTGGGAAATAGAGGTATAGGTGATATTTCTGATATTATTAATCGTTACAAATGTGGAGTGTCTTTTGACGACCTTGAAAATGTTTCCGGAAATATAGGGACGATTTCCGAAGTCGTAAATTCAATGCTTGATAACTCCTACAAAAACTACGACAGAAATGCCCTCTCTTTCTTGGACTGGAATGATGAAGGGGTTGATAATATTCACAATATTTATAAAATAATTACCTCTAAAAGATAGATTAAATATGCCTACTAATAATCAATCAATAGTATTGTCCGTTGTGAGCCATTATCAGGCGGAGCTCATTGAAAAACTATTTAAATCTATAGACGCATCTTGTAATACTGGAAATCTTCAAGTTATTTTGACGATCAATATTAAAGACGACATTATACCAGTTGTTTCTGGATACTCTTTCCCTGTTAATGTAGTGGTGAATTCGAAACCAAAGGGGTTTGGAGAAAACCATAACTCAGCATTCCGGCTATCGAATGGTAATTATTTTTGTGTAATTAATCCTGATTGCGAGTTTATTGAAGATCCGTTCCCGAAACTGCTAAATTTTCTGGAATATAAAGGTGATATTGGCGTGATTTCACCAAAAGTGGTAGACCATTGCAATGTTGTTCAGGATAACGCTAGGAAGTTTATCACTCCCGTATCTATTGTGAAGAGGTATCTGTTTTCTTCAAAAGAGGAATATCACATACGAGGGGAGGAATTAATTTTCCCTAACTGGATAGCCGGGATGTTCATGCTTTTAAAAAGTGAAAATTATGCACTGATAGGTGGTTTTGATGAGGCTTACTTTATGTATTGTGAAGATGCTGATTTGTGTCTTCGGTTAGGCAACAAAGGCCTTGTTCCGGCTCTGTTGCCAACAGTTTCTATTGTTCATGATGCAAGGCGAAGTAGTAGAAAAAAATTGAAATACTTATTTTGGCACTTATCTAGCCTATCTAGGTTTTACTTTAGGTATCAGCTTTCATTGTTTCGCGTCAATTAGTCTTACTATTGTAAACGATCCATCTAACATAACGACAACACTCTTACCCTGTCTACACACTATCCATTGAGAGACAGATTATGAGCAAAGAAGAGATCTGGAAACAACATATCGCAGATTGGCAAGAAAAATAAAAGGGGTCAGAGCCCTATATTCTGCTATTATGAAGGAAAATACAAACCCAAGAGAAAAAGAGAGTGCCAAGAAAGCCAAGATTTTATGTGCCGGATATCCCGGTACATGTGATTCAGCGAGGTAACAATAGACAAGCTGTCTTTTTCGAAGATAATGATTATTATTCATGCTTGAGTTGGTT
>UOEW01000199.1_pt1 | contig 11096 bp, 9 predicted proteins | sample 1988701 | NCBI WGS metagenome assembly UOEW01 (sample SAMEA4712195, study PRJEB27164) | hydrothermal vent metagenome | biome: marine basaltic hydrothermal vent biome; feature: marine hydrothermal vent; material: mineral | place: Pacific Ocean | collected 2011-06-14/2011-07-23 | depth 1719 m | reverse complement strand
CCCAAATCCCGATATAGAAATGCGTTTGATAGTGCAAGTAGTTGATGTGCATAGGAAAGTCATAAAAGCCGTGGTCACCTCATTGGTGATGAGGCTTTTGATGGATTTTCTAGGTGCGTCAAGGACTTGTGCTAGCATCGTATTTTCTATATCGGGATTTGGGTACTATTTAGTGCTTGACCGAGAAAGAGTATTCTACTGCGGAAAAGCTGGTTATCATTCTCAAATAGGCTTTTGGGACTGCTGATAAGATTTTAAAAATAGTTTTTTTACCTTAAATTGTCCATTGTCTAGTCCTTCTCCCAAACCTAAAAATTTATTGTTTGCAGTATAGACTCTATAAAGTCCAGATGGCAGTTCCGTAGCAAAGCTTTGCCCATAAATGAGAGCTTGAACCTGTTGTGAATTCAACTGTACCTGTGCGTATTCAGTTAGTGCAGTGTCTATGTTTTGGAGTAAATATTGGGGTTTTTTGGCTTGCTTTAGTTGCTCTAAATCAAGCATATTGCTATCGGTTAGTATCCCTAGTTCGGTTCTATGTAAACTGGTCATATGGGCAAATGTTCCGCATATTTGTGCAAAGTCTTCTAGCAGTGTGCGAATATAGGTACCTTTGGAGACTTTTATTATAAATTTAATTGTTTGTTGCAGTGAATCATTATGTGTGTCTAGCACCGTGAATTTATGAATAATAATATCGCGGGGTTGTCTGGTCACTTCAACTCCTGCTCTGGCAAGTTCATATAGGCGTTTGCCATTGTGGTGCAGTGCGGAATACATTGGCGGGATTTGTTGGATATTGCCAGTTAGTTGCTGTACTGCCTGCTGGATTTCTGCATTGGTGAGACTGGTTTTGGTTGAGGTTTTCGTTACTGTTCCTGTGGCATCGCCAGTATCGGTTTGTTTGCCAATTTGACATTGGGCAATATACACTTTATTGGCATTTAGCATTAAACCTGCTACTTTGGTGGCATCGCCAAAACAACATGGCAATAAACCTGTTGCCATTGGATCTAGACTGCCGGTATGACCTGCTTTTTTGGCATTGAGAATTCTTCTTACTTTTTGCAGGGCAAGATTTGAGGTTATGCCTGCTGGCTTGTTCAATAACAAAATGCCGTGGACATCCTGCCAACTAGATTTATATTGACTATTCCTCTTCTTCAAAGTGTGGGTCGCTGTCTCTGGCCTGATCAATTAGTGCCTCAAGGTTGGCACCACGTTCTAGTGATGCATCATATACAAAGCGTAATTCTGGCACGCGTCTGGCACGTATTTTTTGTGCTACAATTGAGCGAATAAATGGTGCGTTTTTTTCAAGTATCACTAAGGCTTCTTGATGATATTCAGGAAATAACGTATTGAAATATACAGTGGCAATCGATAAATCTTTGCTTACATCAACATCGGAGATGGCAACGTGTTTTAGTTCTTTATCATATTCAAACTCCTCACGCACGGCAACTGCTACGATGCGGAGTATTTGTGCAGACATACGGTCTGAGCGAGTAAATTCACGAAATGCCATTGTTTTTCCTCTAGTCTAAAGTTTTCTGAACTTCAACACGTTCATAACATTCTATTTCATCACCTGGATTAATATCGTTATAACCTTTTACCCCGATGCCACACTCAGTACCTGATTTAACTTCTTTAACATCATCTTTATGGCGACGTAGTGATTCAAGTTCTCCTTCAAAGATAACTACGTTATCTCTTATTACTCGTATTGGGTTGTCGTGTTTGACTGTTCCTTCCAATACAATACAACCTGCAATTGAACCAAATTTGGAAGAACGGAATACGTCCTTAACTTCGGCTGTACCGATAATCACTTCTTTGGTTTCAGTACCTAAAAAGCCAGTAATCGCGGCTTTAATATTATCAATTGCTTCATAAATGATACTAAAGTAATGTAAATCCAGATTATTTTGTTTAATTACTTCTCGTGCGGCTTTATCGGCACGAACATTGAAGCCAATGATAATTGCTTTGGCGGATAGGGCTAGTTGTGCATCGGCATTTGTGATGCCGCCTACACCTGTGGCAATAGCTCTTACTTCAACATCATCATTGCCCAGTACGGTTAATGACTCTTTTAATGCTTCCACACTGCCTTGTACATCAGCCTTAATCAGCAGATTTACTACAAGTTTTTCTTCTTTACCCATGTTGGATAATAAATTCTCAAGCTTGGCAGCCTGTTGTACTTTGAGCCTAGAGTCACGTTCATGAGCTTTTCTTTCCGTAGCAGCAGATTTTGCCCGCTTTTCATTCTTGACTACCAGAAAGTCCTCACCAGCTACCGGTACTCCTGATAATCCCTGAATAACTACCGGAATTGATGGTCCTGCTTCTGAAATTTCTTCACCTAGTTCATTGAGCATTCTTCTGGCTCGGCCAAACTGTTCGCCACTAAGCACCATATCACCTTTTCTCAAGGTTCCTGATTTAACTAAAACAGTAGCAACTGGACCTTTGCCTTTGTCCAGGCTTGACTCAACCACTATGCCTTTGGCTGGTTTATCGACAACTGCTTTTAACTCCATGACCTCTGCCTGCAGTGATATTGCTTCTAGTAGCTCATCGATACCAAGACCAGTTAATGCAGAAACTGGGATAAACTGTACATCACCACCAAAGCTTTCAGCTATTACGTCATGACTTGATAAGTCTAGCTTGGCTTTTTCAATAGTTGCGCCTTCCAAGTCCATTTTGTTGACCGCAACAATAATTGGTACACCAGCTGCTTTGGCATGTTTAACTGCTTCAATGGTTTGAGGCATGACTCCATCATTGGCTGCTACGACCAATATCACAATATCAGTTGCTTTGGCTCCACGCATTCGCATAGCAGTAAATGCAGCATGACCTGGGGTATCGATAAAGGTAATAATACTTTTGTCGGTAGTAACATGGTAGGCACCAATATGTTGGGTAATGCCGCCAGCTTCTTTATCGGTAACCTTGGTTTTTCTGATATAGTCCAACAGGGATGTTTTGCCGTGGTCAACATGACCCATAACTGTCACAACTGGTGGTCTAGGGACTGCATTTTCATCATCAACTTCTTCAGACTGTGAGTGCAGTTCCTCAGCGATTGTTTTGCTTTCAACCACTTGGGCAATGTGACCAAGCTCTTCAACTACTAAGACGGCGGTGTCCTGGTCAAGTATTTGATTGATGGTTACCATCATGCCCATGCCCATCAATTCTTTAATGACATCACCTGATTTAATTGCTAAAGATTTAGCTAAATCTGCAACGGTAATACTATCAGTAATAGCTACAGTTTTCACCTGATCTGCCACAGGTTTAGTGAAACCATGCTTTTCGGCCTTTTTGAAATCAGGCTTGAGATTATAGTTTCTTTTGCCACCTTTGATGTGTAACTGTTTTCTGCCGTATTTATTTTTGGTTCTGCCAGGGACTGTATTAGCTTTAGATTTGCCTTTATTTTGAGCGGCACCAGTACCTTGGCTTTGTTCTTCACGTTTTTGCTTGTCCTGTTTGCGTTTTTCAACCGCTGCCATGACCTGTCTTTGTACTTGTTCTTCTATTGCCTGATCAGCTTTTTCTTTTGCTGTTTGTTTGACTTCAACCACGGGTTTTTCAACATGCTCTTCAGTAGTATTTTCTGTCACTTCCTGAGGTGTATCTGGTTTTAGTGTGTCTGTTACCTGCTCTTCTTTTTGTGCTTTTTCTAGTTGTTCTTGCTGCTCATTAGCTGCTTGTAGTTTGGCTTGTTGTTCTGCCTGTTTTTGCTGTTGTGCTTTTAGTCTTATATCTTCTTCTTGGGCTAACTGAATTTTTCTTTCATTAAGGGCGGCTTGAGCCTCTTGTCGGTCTTTGGCAATTTCATCAAGTTCGATCTTATTTGGTTTATTGAAGGTTCTTTTTTTGCGTACTTCAATATTAACCATTTTAGTTTTTGAGCGAACACCGGTACCACTGGATATTTTTAAGGTACCTGTGGATTTTCGTTTCAGCACTACTTTTTTACGTGGAGACTGGTCTTTTTTATCTTTGCCATGAGAGTTACGCAAGTATGCTAGCAACTGTCTTTTATCTTCATTACTGATAGTATCATCTGCACTTTTTATAGAAATGCCAGCACTACCCAACTGCTCTATTAATTGATTAAGTGCAATACCCAATACTTCTGCTAATTGTTTTACTGTTACTTCAGACATTCTGAACCTCTTGCTCTATTTGCTAGATTATAGTTACTCTTCTTCAAACCAGTGTTTGCGAGCTTCCATTATTAATTCCGATGCTTGTGCTTCGGTTAAATCAGTGATTTCCATTAGTTCATCTGTTGCTAAATCGGCTAAATCATCACGTGTTACTATTGCTTTTGCGGCTAATGAATATGCTAGTTTATCATTCATCAGCTCTAATTTTAACATATCATCAGCTGGTTTCGATGCTTCCAGCTTTTCTTCATTCGAAATTAGTTGAGTTAATAAAGCATCTCTGGCACGCTGACGTAACTCTGCCACAATATCTTCATCAAAGCCATCTACGGATAATAACTCAGACTCATCAATATATGCAATCTCATCAATTGAGGTGAAACCTTCTTGAACCAATAATATCGACATATCTTCATCAATATCAAGTTTGCTCATAAATATAGCTACAAACTCCATTGCCTCAGACTGACTTTTTTCACTCGCCTGAGTGGCTGTCATGACGTTAATATTCCAGCCAGTTAGCTCACTGGCAAGACGTACGTTTTGACCACCACGACCAATGGCTTGAGATAGTTTATCTTCAGCAACTGCGACATCAATGCTATGTCTTTCTTCATCTAATACAATTGATTCAATTTCAGCAGGAGCCATGGCATTAATTACAAAATGTGCAGGGTCTTCATCCCACATTATTATATCAATACGCTCTCCACCTAACTCATTTGAAACTGACATCACTCTGGAGCCACGCATACCAACACATGCGCCAATTGGGTCAAGTTTTGCATCTGCAGAAAAAACCGCTATTTTAGCACGAAACCCAGGGTCGCGAGCCGCACCTTTAATCATGATTAAATTTTGGTCAATTTCAGGGACTTCGACTTTAAATAGTTCTACCAAAAATTCTGGAGCCCCTCTTGAAAGAGTCAACAGTGGACCACGACTTTCTTTATTTACTTCTATCAACATGCCACGCAGTCTATCGCCCTGTCTTACCTTCTCACGTGGAATACCATGATCTCTAGGTATTATTGCTTCGACCTTATTGCCTAAATCTAGAAAAATATGTCCTCTATCTGCACGTCTAACGATACCATTAAGTACTTCGCCAATACGATCTTCATAACGCTCAACAACCTGCATGCGTTCAGCTTCTCTTACTTTTTGTAATATAACCTGTTTTGCAGTTTGGGCAGCAATTCTGCCAAATTCAATTGAGTCCATTTCCTCTTCGAGAATATCACCAACTGCAACATTAGGGTTATCAATTTGAGCATCTTTTAGCGTAATTTGCTTGTCTTCAAACTCAAAATCTTCATCCTCAACAACTTCCCAGCGTCGGTAACTGCGGTAGTTACCTGTTTGGGTGTCAATAATGACTTTCACATCCATATCTTTGCGGTGTTTTTTTCTTGTTGCTGTTGCTAAAGCAAGTTCGACTGCCTCATAAATAACTTCTTTACTAACGTTTTTTTCGTTAGATAGAGCCTCAGCTACATATAGAATTTCTTTACTCATTTCTTAACTCCATCAAAGTCAGGGTTAATCCTGGCTCTCATAATTTTATCAAACTCAATCATTATCCTACCATCATCGGTTTCTATAGTTATTTGGGTATCTTCCACTGATAAAATTTTTCCTTTTATCTTTCTTCTTTTATCTACCATTTGGTTTAGCTTTACTTTTACATTCTGTCCAACAAATTCTGAAAATTGTTGTGCATTAAATAATATTCTATCCATGCCTGGTGAAGATACTTCGAGCATATATGCCAAAGATATAGGTTGTTCTACATCTAATATCCCTGAAATTTCGTGACTAACAGTTGCACAATCATCTACACTGATTCCCTGCGGGCTATCAATATATACTCTTAGTAAGGCATCAGCTTTGCGTACCTGATATTCTAAACCCCAAAACCTGTAGCCCAAGTCTGTTACAACTGGAGCCAATAGTTCGGATAACTTGTCTTGTTTCATATTGTATACTAATGAGGTATATTCATAGTTAAATCATAGTGTATGAATATAGCTCTAATTTTCACCATTAAAAAAGGCCCCTGAAAGGAGCCTTTTTAGTAAAAAGCATTAATAAACATTAATAAATGCTTCTAAAATAAATTGGTAGCGGGGGCAGGATTTGAACCTACGACCTTCGGGTTATGAGCCCGACGAGCTGCCATACTGCTCCACCCCGCATCATCAAGGATGGGGATTTTACCACTAACTTTATAAATTGCAACTATTTATTTTTGGAAGTGTGTGTTATTTCCATTCTTACGTAAAATATCTGGGCTAAAAGTGTCGCCTCACCTTATTGGTAATGAGACATTTTCTGGATTTGCTAGACGTAGCAAAGGGTTGTGCTATAATCGAATTTTCTATATCGAGATTTGGAAACTTTAAAAACTTTATTTAGTATGTGGAATATATTATTTTTATTTATTTTTGCCAGCTTATTTATTGCAGGTTGTTCGACCAAAACAAAAATAGTACGGTCTCAAGGCGAACAAACTACCAATGCAGGAAGATATGCAATCCATCAGGATATGGCTCCTGATTTAACAGACTTTGATATATCGACATTAGAACAGTGGAATATTCAGCCGGAATCTAAAAGTAGATATGGCAACCACTCGCCGTATGTTGTTTTTGGCAAAACTTATTATCTAGCTAATGCCGAAAATGACTTTGAACAAACAGGCATAGCATCCTGGTATGGTAAAAAATTTCATGGACATACAACTTCAAATATGGAAATATTTGATATGTATAAACTCACAGCAGCTCATAGAACCTTGCCATTGCCTAGTTATGTTGAGGTTACTAATTTAGAAAACAATAAAAAAGTCATTGTTCGAGTCAATGATAGAGGTCCATTTAAGAGCAAACGTATTATCGATTTATCATGGGCAGCTGCCAAAGTGCTGGAGTATGATAACAAAGGTTTGGCAGATGTACATATTCGCTTAATTCAGGCTCCTGCAATCAAATCACAACCAAACTCAGTTGTTAACAAAGAAGAGATTAACAATACTGATGCAGGACTGAAATTTTTGCAGGTTGGTGCATTCTCACAAAAAAACTATGCCCTGGATATTGCCAAACAACTGAGCCAATCGACTTTGTTGCCAGTGCATGTAACTAACTCTTTGACTGAAATACCACTATATCGAGTTCGCATTGGACCGCTATTAGATAATGTGAATATTATTGATATTATTCAACAGGTACATAGAAAAGGGTTTTCCAGTGCCAGAATGGTGGTGGAGTAATTGTTAAAAATACAAGATAATAACCATAAACCAATTAGGCAGTGGGAGAATATAACCAGTCAAAAAACAGTGGTTTTTACTGTGCATAATGCTAGTCTGGTTGATTGTTTTGAAGATGAAAGAGGAGTCACAGTTTTCTATGGGTTTCTAGATCAGGAGCATACAGGCAACAGTACCGCAAAATTTGTTGCCAAACAGATTGAGCAAACGGGGGTAGCTGGCTTAAACCAGTGTTATGGCTCTTTTATTGTTGTGCATTATGAGCATAGTCAACAAAAATTTACTCTCGCAAATGATGCTCTGGGCGATTTTGCTTTACATTATACCACAAATGGTAATGTAATTAGTATTTCCGATTTTCCCAAAGCTCTTTTGAACAAGAACAACTTAGCTATAAACAATGACAGATTATTATACTACTTTGCCTTAACCCAACCATCGCAAAATGGTTGTTTTTTCCAACAAATTCAGCAACTAAATGCCGGGCAATGTTTAACCATTAGGGGGCAAGATATGGTTGTTGCTAATTATTATCGACCTCCTGATACGGTAAATTATAAGACCAGGTCAATCAAGGACTTATCTCAACAGTTTATATCTTTAATGCAGACAGTTGTCAAATATCAAACTCAAGGACAGCAACGAGTGGGAGTAATGATGAGCGGTGGCATGGACTCTACTTTTGTGACAGTTAATTGTTTACAGACCCAAAAGCAGGTCAGTGCCTTCTCCTACGTGTTTCCCAATATACCTCAAGCCAATGAATCTGTCTGGATTGATGCTATGCGTAAACAGAATTTAAAACAAGGCTTTCAGAGTTTGGATATGCATACTTTCTCAGGTGAGGCATACTGGTCATTGAAATCACCTTGGCACATTTCACTAAACACACCAGTATCTAACCCATATCGTCTCTTGAAGTCAGTAATATATCAAAATGCACATAATAGAGGACTCAAAATATTATTAAGTGGTGTGTTTGCTGATCACTTATACACAGGATATATTTACTGGTTGGTTGATCAAATCAAACGTAAACCAATAACGGCAATAAAATCGCTATATTCGCTCAGCAAACAACATGGAATAAAAATGAGCCTAAAGCAAATAGCCCCCGCTAAATGGAAATCCAGAGCCAAATTGTCAGCACCTTGGCTAAGCAAGCAGGCTCAGCAATTACTGGGTGAGAAAGATAAGCAGCAGCAGGTTATTAAACACCCTCATCCACAACAATATACCCTGACTTATGGGATTGCCACTGCTCAGGCGGCATGGTTAGATAATGAATATTCCTTTAAACACAATATAGTTGTACGCCACCCTTTTCGAGACAGAAGAATTGTGGAGTTTTTAATGTCAATTCCAGCGTGGGTACTTGGAGACATCAATAATCCAAAAAGATTTGTCAAAACAGCATCTGCTGGTTTATTGCCCGATTCTATTATCCGTAGAACCAAGATTACCACATTGAAGCCGTTGTTTATAAAAGGTGTTTTAGATAAAGAGCTACATAAAGTCAGAGATTTATTGGCAGATACCAGTTGCAACTGGCAACAATATATCAATAAAAAGCTAATCACAACTATGCTAGCCAACCCACAGGCACACTACCAAGACTCAGAGTATTTAGCCTTGTGGCAAGTTATAGGCTTTGAGTTATGGCAAAGAAGGCTTGATTCATTAAGAAAGCGGTAACTTGTATGATTAAAACCGATCAATAAAGCCAAATCCATTTGGCTTTATTTTTTCAGTTTTATTGTATCTTAAGATACAATAAAACTGTTTTTAACCCAAATTGCAATTTGGGTTAAAACAGTGCACCAGACCGATCGTAACGAGATCCTCTTATTGCAAAGATCGTTGAATAGCATGGGGTCGGTGCACTATTTAGGTGTTCCAGATCAGCTACAGGCTATTGATGCACCTAGAAGTTAATTGCCATAGCGTAAATATAATATCCAAACTAGTGAAATCATTGCTGCTTGATTAAAAAATGGTACGCCTTCAATTGCCAGCACAAATACTTCATCATTAATATTTAACGGCCAAAACCCCAGACAACTATTGCCTGATGCATCCACTATAGACCAAGCTTGTGAATTTAATCCAAGTTTTTCATTGATTTTTATTGCTCGCCGTTTGTGCATGATAGCAATATCGGCTGAAAGAACTGATATTTCTTCACTCATCTCTGCGGGAAAGCCATGGTTAGCTATACAAAACCCCTGAGAGTCCGATAGTAGTACTTTCTGTTTTTTTGAAAATACATGCATTAATTTTTTTAGATTGTTCTCAAGATGACCAGCAGGTGCGAGAATTTCTTGTTCGATGACCTGAAGCAGTTGCAATTTTTGACACTCCTCAAGTTTGTATACTAGATTGTCTTTATCAGTTGTATCAAGTAAAAAAGTTAAAGTTGCATTATTTAGCACTGGGCTAGCAGGTAAAGAAAAAAGTCTTTTCAATACACCCTTTTGCCAGTTCTCCGTGTTATCCTGAGTCAAATAATAGGCTCCAGCTGGTGTTGGTAGTAAGTATTTAGGATGCTCACTCATTATTCAGTACTGCTAATTGATAATTTTGGGTCTAAAGTGTATAACAGAGTTTCAATCATTAAAGCAATGTCATGTCGATTTCTGGCATCAATTTCAAAAATTGGGATTATCGGATGTTTATCACCTGCAACTTGTTGATATTTCTCAAGGTTATACTGTTTAGTCTCATCTTGTTTGGTTATTCCCACTACAACGCTAGTTTGCTTGATAAATTTTTCAAAACTTTTCAGAAAAAACTCCAAGTATTCTAAAGCTTCTTTATCACTGCCATCAATCAATAATAACAGCCCAATGCCGCCAGTAGATAGAATATCCCACATAAAATCAAAGCGTTTTTGCCCTGGTGTCCCATATAAGTGAATTCTAGTTCCATCTCCTAAAATAATAGCACCATAGTCTAGTGCTACCGTGGTATTAGGTTTTTGTTGCTTGATTGCATCTGTGGAGGACTCTTCGGTTTGTATCGTTTTTATGTCACTGATGGATGTAATTGCGGTGGTTTTACCAGCACCTACAGGACCTGAAAAAATTATTTTAAAATTTGACTTCATTACTTTTATTTACTTTTTAAAAAATCTAGAAAAAATTCTTGAAAATAGCGAACCATTTTCTATGTCTTTAAACTCATCTACAGAGATAGTTTTTGTACGTACTTTAGCACATCCTATTGCATTCATTGCACAATATAAAGTAAATACATATCTTTGTGGTATTTTTAGTTGTCTTGATGTATTCAATAATGATTCTGGCTTTACTGACCATAATGCGGCGATTTGAATAGCATGTCTAAATATTTTGAGTTTAGGAAAATTTGGCCAAAACTGCATCTGCACATTGGAGTGTAAATCTGTACCTTTTGGAATCCTGCCCTTACTGGCTAGTATTGCGGTATCCCAAAGGAAAATATTATAGTCTATGGAGGTTTGGTTGTTCTGTATAGCTACCTTTACTAAATCTAACGTTACTAAAGATACTGAGGTATTTTCAAATATAGGGGTGGTTTGAATAAGTCTTAATTTTTGCTTATCAAGGTCAAAATAAATAAGATTATTTGTGTTATTAAATAAAATT
>UOEW01000211.1_pt1 | contig 11166 bp, 9 predicted proteins | sample 1988701 | NCBI WGS metagenome assembly UOEW01 (sample SAMEA4712195, study PRJEB27164) | hydrothermal vent metagenome | biome: marine basaltic hydrothermal vent biome; feature: marine hydrothermal vent; material: mineral | place: Pacific Ocean | collected 2011-06-14/2011-07-23 | depth 1719 m | reverse complement strand
ATGTGACTGTGAATTTCGACGCATCTGCACTTACTGATGGTATGTATAGTGCAAATGTTTGCGTTTTTTCTAATGACCCAGATGAGACTTTAGTTAAAGTACCTGTCAATTTACAAGTTGGCTCAAGTGATTTAATCTTTATGGATGGTTTTGAGGCCCCATAAATCATTATGACCAAAACACGATGGTAATGTAAACATAAAAAAGCCAGATATTAAATCTGGCTTTTTTATATCAGTACCGCACAAAGGACGGAGGCTTATTTACTATTCACCTGGTTTTTTCTCAGAACTATCCAGCAATGCCTTAATAGACAGTCTAACTCGATTTTGTTTATCTATTTCTAATACTTTTACCTTAACGGTTTCACCTTCGGTTAGTACGTCAGTTACGTTAGCTACGCGCTCATGCGAGATTTGGGAAATGTGTACCATGCCGTCTTTGCCTGGTAATAAATTCACAAATGCACCAAAGTCCATGATTTTCACAATTTTGCCTTCATAAACTGCACCAACTTCCACATCTGCGGTAATCTCTTCGATACGTTTAACTGCGTTTCTGGCATCATCACCATTAACTGCGGCAATAGTAACTACGCCATCATCGTTGATTTCAATTACTGTATTGGTTTCTTCAGTTAATGCCCTAATAGTTGCACCACCTTTACCAATCACATCACGAATTTTATCAGGGTGTACGGTAATGGTGATTAGCTTGGGTGCATAATCAGACATTTCTTCTCTGGTGGATCCTAAAACTTTGTTCATCTCATCGAGAATATAATCACGTCCGCCTTTGGCTTGAGCCAATGCAATTTGCATGATTTCTTCGGTAATACCTTCAATTTTTATATCCATTTGTAAAGCGGTAATACCTGCGGCTGTTCCTGCTACTTTAAAATCCATATCACCTAGGTGATCTTCATCACCTAAAATATCTGATAGCACGGCAAAGTCATCGCCTTCTTTAATCAGTCCCATGGCAATACCAGCAACTGGTGCTTTTAGTGGTACACCTGCATCCATCATTGATAGTGAGGAGCCACAAACCGAAGCCATTGAACTAGAGCCATTTGATTCGGTAATTTCAGATACTACCCGAATTACATACGGGAATTCATCGTCAGTTGGCATAACTGCCATTAAACCACGTTTAGCCAGTTTACCATGACCAATTTCACGCCGTTTGGGACCGCTCATAAAACCAGTTTCACCAACGCAATATGGAGGAAAATTATAGTGTAGCATAAATTTGTCTTTATCTTCACCATCGAGTGAGTCAATTAACTGGGCATCGCGACCCGTACCTAAAGTGGTTGTCACTATAGCTTGAGTTTCTCCACGGGTAAACAATGCTGAGCCATGGGTTCTTGGTAACATTCCGACTTGTACGGCAATATCACGCACATCGGCTAGACCACGTCCATCAATTCTTGATTTGGCAGTAATTACTTTTTTGCGCACATGGGCTTTTTCAATTAGGGCAATTATATCTTTAACATCATCTGCCTCTGGAGAGCCCTCACTGTCATTGACCAGTGTTGCAATCGCATTAGTACGCATGGTATTTAAGGCTTCATATCTATCTGCCTTGTTTTGGAAGCTATAAGCAGCAACCAGTGGTGTCGCAATTGTCTGTTTGACTTGATTGACCAGTGCCTGATCTAATTTAGGTGCTTCCCACTTCCATTGTGTAACACCTAAATCCTCTACCATTTCATTAATAGCTGTAATAACTACCTGTTGCTGTTGGTGACCAAAACTTACTGCACCTAACATTATTTCTTCACTTAATAAGTCAGCTTCAGACTCGACCATTAATACCGCTGATTCAGTGCCTGAAACAACTAGTTCTAGCTGTGATTCTGTCAACTCTTCATTGGTTGGATTTAAGATATATTCACCATCTTTATAGCCAACTTTAGCTGCTGCTATTGGTCCATGAAACGGAGCACCAGACAAGCTCATGGCAGCTGAGGCTCCAATTAGCGCAGGAATATCCGCATCAATGTCTTCACTGTAGGACAGAACGGTTGCAACTACCTGTATTTCATTTTTAAAACCTTTAGGAAATAAAGGCCTAATTGGTCTGTCGATTAAACGACAGATTAAAATTTCTTTTTCTGTTGGTCGCCCTTCTCGTTTGAAGAAACCACCTGGAATTTTACCAGCAGCGTATGCTTTTTCCTGGTAATTTACCGTGAGCGGGAAAAAACTTTGCCCTGGTTTTGCCTCTTTTTTAGCTACAACTGCTACCATCACAACTGTATCTCCCATTTTTACCATAACTGTTGCATTTGCTTGTCTTGCAATTTCCCCAGTTTCCAGTTCTACAGTATGGTTACCATACTGAAATTTCTTAATATATTTAGCCACTGCTATTTTCACCTATAATTTTATTTTCATTGCCAATAAAAAAAGGTACGTCATGTACCTTTTTAGAGTTTTTTTTCAGATTATCTGCGTAATCCCAAACGTTTGATTAGTTTTTGATAACGATCCTGATCCTTACCTTTTAAATACTTTTGCAACTTACGACGTTGATTAACCAGTTTCAAAAGACCTCTTCTTGAGTGTAGATCTTTTTTATGTGATTTGAAGTGCTCAGCAAGGTATGTGATTCGTGCTGTTAATAAGGCGATTTGAACATCAGGTGATCCCGTGTCACTTTCGCTGGTTTTATAATCATTGATAATTTCTTGTCTTTGTTCTACAGTCAACATGACCTTTCTCCGTATTTTTTGATGATGGTTTATCATCAAGGTTAATAGTACCAATCAAGCGTTGAACGATCGCATTGATTAGAGTTTGTTGCAGGGTAGCCCGCAAGCTGGCGTATTTTAAGTGATAAGGAGTAACATTACCAACAAAATGGCTGAATTTAGTTGAAATGCACCTGCTTATTCGATATTGTTCACAACCGTAACTAGATGTTTATATCCCTAATATGATCGAACAAACATTAATCAAGCACGCCAAAGTGGCAATGGACAACTCCTATGCTCCATATTCAAATTTTTGTGTGGGGGCAGCAATTATTGATGAAAATCAGCAAGTTCACTCTGGTTGCAATGTTGAAAATGCTGCCTATCCATTGGGTGTGTGTGCCGAAGGTGTCGCTATTGCTAACATGGTATTATCTGGTAGCAGGGTGATTAAGACTATCATGTTGGTTAGTACTGGCAAATTGCTGGTTACTCCCTGTGGTGGCTGCCGTCAAAAAATCAAGGAATTTAGTGATGCTAGTACCCAAATTATGGTTTACCACAATCATGAAGTTACTATATTTACTATGGATGATTTGCTCCCCCACTCCTTTTCTAGCAAGCATCTGTAGAATATTCTTTCTCGGTCAAGCACTATCTATACTTAAATGAAAAAACCACCACTAATCCCCACTATAATTGTTAGTTTTTTTGTTGTGTTTATGACCTTTTTAGGTTTTTGGCAACTAAATCGTGCTGAGGGAAAAACCCAGCTATTGATACTTCTTGCTGATGATAAAATCACTAAAATCCAACGAAAAGCACAGATAAAACAGTTGCCACAATATGCTAATATTGAATTGCGTGGGCATTTTTTGAGCTCACCACAACTATTGCTGGATAATCAAATTAACGCCAAAAAACCAGGTTATCATGTATTTACTCCTTTTTTAATTGATGGGTTAAATTTGTATATTATGGTTAATCGAGGCTGGGTAGCAAAGCATAATTTGGATGCAAGTAGTCTCGTCCCCAAGCAACAAACAATAAATATTATTGGCAAATTAAACAAGCCTCCGCAAGTAGGTATGCAATTGGGTGAGATAGAGTTAAGCCAAGGTAAAGCTCAACAGATAATTACCTATTTCGATAAGGAAAAAGTTTCAGCTTTTTTACATGCAAGCCTGTGTAAAACCCTTGACTGTTTGGTAAGTAATAAAGTTTTATTGTTGGGCAAAGACCAGAGCCAGGGATTTAAACGTGACTGGAAACCAGTCGTGATGCCAGTATCAAAACATATAGGTTATGCTGTGCAGTGGTTTACCATGAGCTTGGTTTTGATAGTTATATTTATTTATTGGTTCAGGAAACTATGAAAAAATATTTCTTGTGCTGGTTCGCGTAGATTGTATCTTGATGCCATAGAATAGCCATAAGCACCGCAGTTGGCAATTAAAAACACATCACCAGCACTAGAGAAAGGAACTTTTCTATCTACGCCTAAAATATCTCCTGTTTCGCATATTGGGCCGACTATAGTCGCCCTGAAGTCTAACTCGGCATCTAAACGGCTAAGGTTTACAATATTGTGCCATGCACCATATAATGAGGGGCGGATTAGTGAATTCATCCCTGTTTCCAAACCGATATAACCACTGTTGCCCTTGAGTTTGGTTTGAGTTACTTTGGCTAATAAGACCCCAGCGTTTGCTACCAAAAATCGCCCCGGCTCCATCCAGAATTTTAACTGTGGATATTTCTGTTTGAAGGATAGGAGTATTTTATCCAGCTCACCCATGCTCAGACCTTGATCAAACGGGTTTTCAGTGACGCCCATGCCGCCACCAATATTTATTATTTTAACATCGCAAAATATTTTTAATTTGCTGGTTAAATAGTTGATTGTTCTAAACCAGTTTTGATGGTCTAAAATACCACTACCAGTATGTGCATGCAGTCCTTTGATAGTAATGTTGTGTTCGTCACAAAGCTGTTTTACTGCATTTAGTTCAGAGGCATGAATACCAAATTTAGAATGCTCGCCTGCGGTTCTTACATAGCGATGATGGCCACTGCCATGTCCGGGATCTAGTCGCAGGAATATATTTTGATTGGAGAAAACTTGTGGATAATCTTGCAATATAGACTTATTGTCTATGGTGACATGATATCCTTGCTCTAGGGCTGCCTGATACTCTTCAATGGCAGCAAAATTTGGAGTAAACAGAATATCATCTTGTGCTATTGAGCTAATTGAGTCCTGCACCCGTTTTATTTCACCAGGTGAAACCGTCTCTATAGCAATACCATTGGCATACATGATACGCAGCACTTCGGCATTCGGGTTTGCTTTCATCGCAAAGAATATTTTATCTATACCTTTTAGGGACTTGAGTAAACTTATTTGCTGTAAAATTGTGCTTTGATTATACACATAACAAGGAGAATGTTTTTGAGCTAGTTTCAGTAACTTATGTTGACTGGTTTGCCACCATGTTGGGGGGGTTGCAGGCTTGTCAGTTTGTCTGGTGATTAGTTGCTCCCAGGTTGCACCAAAACCATCTTGATTGGTATTGTCAGCAATCAAACTATCATGTAAGGCAATTACCAGTTTATCTGCCTGATCTTCATCCACGACAATACTGATATTTAAATCATTGGAAGCCTGAGAAGTGAGATATATGCGTTGTTCAGCAAAATTGGAAATAATCGGGGCAATTTGCCCCAGCAGTGCCCGCATTCTATAACCAACCAGAGTTACTGCCGAGCAGTTTTTATAAATTATTACTGTACAAAAGGGTAGTAGCTTGTGCTTAAGAGTTGCTAAAATGCCATTAGTTATGACATTATCTGCCTGATCAATTGAGACGGTTACATTGGTTTGTGCGGTAACCACTATATCAATAGAAACACCCATTTGGGCAAAAACGCCAAATATTTTGCCCATAAAACCAGCTTGGTGCCACATGTTTATCGAGTCCATAGAAATCAGGGTTATTTTATGCCGTACATTGATTGCTCTTACTCTTGGGGTGGTTGATTCATAACCTTTTTTGATAACTGTGCCATTGGCACTCATGTCTTGGGAGTTATAGATGTGAATTGGGATATTATCCAGCTCTGCTGGCAAAATGCACCGTGGGTGTAATACCTTACCACCGCTTGCAGCTATTTCCCGAGCCTCTTCGTAACCTATTTTTTCAATTAGTCTAGCACTTGCCACCACATGTGGATTGGCACTGAATATACCGTGTACATCGGTCCAGATTTCAATTCTTCTTGCAGCTAGTGCAACAGCCAGATAACTGGCAGAAGTATCAGACCCACCACGACCCAAGACCACCGTATTGCCAGTGGTGTTGGCAGCAATAAATCCTGGTATGATGATACAGTCTTGAGTCATTTTGATGGACTTAATGCTACATTTTGCCGATAATATTTTGGTTGCATCTGCACGATTATCATCTATCTGGCTGATAAATATTTTTTTTGGATCAAGTGACTTTATGCTTAGGTGCTTTGCTAGAAATTTACAGGCAATAACATGAGTCATTAATTCGCCAAAGCTTAATATTTTGGCAATATCATAGCTGTCTAGCTGTGTTTTTTCACTGTAGGCACACAGTTCACTCAAATACTCTTGTATATTTACGGTAAGCTGCAATTCGTCTGCCAACTGTGTAATTGACTGGCAAACTTTATCAATAAACTGTATGTCCTGGGTTGCACAGAACTGATCTAGCAGATTAGTAACTCCTGATTTGGCTGAATGCACGATGGCAACCTTATAGCCTTGTCCTAGGCGTTGTTTTACTATCCTAACAATTTGTTGCCAGCGTTTAAGCTTTGTGACACTTGTTCCTCCGAATTTTAAAACCACTATAGACTTATTGTCACTCATACATACATTTTACAGGTGAAAAAATTTAGCTTAGAATGTATAATCTGCAAACAATTTATGCAAGAACTTTAAACAATATGGCTAAACAATCAACAAAAATACAATTAAATGGAAAACTGCAGTGGCAACAAGTCAGGTGGCAGTGTGACCTTGAGCAACTGGATTTTGAAACCACTGCCGAACTAGATAAAGGCAATACCATGGTCGGGCAACACGAGGCATTGGAGGCATTGGAGTATTCCATAGAGTCACGAGCATTTGGACAAAACGCTTTTGTGCGTGGCTTGCATGGCATTGGTAGAATGGAGATGATTTGCTCTTTGTTAAATAAAGCCAACCCACAAATGGCGGCTAAATATGATCGTTGCTATGTTGCCAATTTTCAGCAACCAGATAGACCTAGGCTGATTACCTTAACCGCAGGTGATGCAAAATATTTTAAACGTTGGATGAAAAAATTTGCTGATTTTGTGACCAAAGATTTAAATAATCGTATTGACTCTCATGACATAAAAACCAAAAAAGCGGCTATTGATGCTGAAGTTAATCAAAAAATTAAGCTTATTTCCGAACCGTTTGAGCAAGAATTAGCAAAACAACAACTTGCCATGGTTAATTATAAAACTGAAGCTGGTTTACAAACCGTAATTTCACCACTGCATGAAGAAAAACCTGTCAACCCCCAACAATGGCAGGAGTTAATCGCTGCTGGCACTATAACCGAACAGCAACAAAAACAGACCCAGGAAAATATTGTTAAATTTTCATCCCAATTACAGGAGATGGCAAAAAGTATTAGCAGTATCAAGTATAAAGGCTCTGAGCAGACCCAAGAACTAATTGAAACCCGAACGAGGCAACTATTACATGCCCAAACTGCAAAAATTTCTAAACGCTTTCGTACTAATGCTGTACAGGAGTATTTAACAGATGCATGTGAAGATGTGATAGAGCAGTTTTTCTACTCTGAAAAAGAAAAGTTTTTCCCTCATACTCGTTATAATGTCAATATATTGGTCGCACAGAAAAAAAATACCGACTGCCCAATTATGATTGAACGAGTCCCTACATTGAGTAAATTACTGGGAACCATAGAGTCTAAATGGGGCGAAAAAGGCCCTGAGTTATCTGACCATATGAGTATTACCGCAGGAACCTTATTGCGAGCTGATGGTGGTTTTTTGATACTGGATGCTAGAGATTTGTTAACTGAAGCAGGTGCATGGAAAATTCTTATTCGGACTATTAAAAATCAATTATTAGAAATAGTACCTACTGAAATGGCATGGCCCTTTTCGCAACCAACCTTAAAACCTGAGCCAATTGAGGTGAATGTTAGAGTGATTTTAATGGGAGATTCACAAACTTATTATATGTTGGATAACTATGACCCGGATTTTCCTGATTTATTTAAAGTATTGGCAGATTTTGATAGTGAAATTAAACGTAACAAAGATAGTTTTGATAATTATGCCGCAGTTATTGCTCGTCTGGTCAGGCAGGAAAAATTATTACATTTTGACAAAACTGCGGTTGCTGCCCTAATCGAGCATGGTGCCAGAATTTGTTCACAAAAGGACAGGCTAACTACCAATTTTCCCCGAATTGCAGATTTAGCCAGAGAGGGCAATTATCTAGCCCAAAAACAGCAGGCAAAACTAATCAGTGCAGCACATATTACTCTTGCAATTGCCAGAACTAAAAAGCGGGCTGGCTTGCCGTCTAAAAAATTCCAGCAAATGCTATCAAACGGCACTATTAACGTCTTTACCGCAGGTGAGCAGGTTGGTGAAATCAATGGTCTGGCAGTTATTAGTGCAGGACCTATTGTGTATGGTTTCCCTTCACGAATTACCAGTACTGTCGCTCCAGGACGTGCCGGAGTAATCAATATCGAAGGACAGGCAGATATGTCTGGTTCAATTCACACCAAGGGCTTTCAGATATTGGGTGGATTATTACGCCATTTGTTACCAACTGTACATCCATTAACCTTTAGTGCCTCAATTGCCTTTGAGCAAAGCTATGGTGGTATCGATGGTGACTCTGCATCAGGAGCTGAGTTTTGTTGTCTAATTTCTGCGATTACCAATATTCCAATTTCCCAAGAGTTTGCCATGACCGGTGCCATTGACCAGCATGGTCGCTTGCAGGCCATTGGTGGAGTCAATGAAAAAATAGAAGGCTTTTTCGATACCTGCCAGGCCCAAGGTTTCACCGATACCCAAGGGGTTATTATTCCCCAGGCAAATGCTGGTGATTTGATGTTACGTACCGATGTGCAACAAGCGGTAAAAGATAATAAATTTTCCATCTACGCAGTTGCTCATGTAACCCAAGCCTTAGAGATTTTGTGTAAGCAACCAGCAGGTGTTTTGCTGGATGGAACATATCCTAAAAATAGCATATTATTTAAAGCTATGGAAAAATCAAATTTGTTCTGGAAAAATACTAACCAGAAAGTAATTGAGGCTAATTAAAATCCTCGCATATTTTTAACATCCTCCCATGCAGCTTGAATGTTTTGGGTTTTGGTTTTAGCAATTTCTACCATTTCAGGTGGCAAGCCCTTGGCAATTAACTTATCAGGGTGATGTGAGCTCATCAGTTTTTTATATGCTTTGCGAATGACGGCTTTAGAGTCTGATTTAGATACGCCAAGCACCTGATAGGAGTTGACCTTTTGCTGCGTTGGTGGTCGCCATTGATTGGAGTTGTGTTGGGATGAACCAGAGTAACTAAAGTTGCCATGAATATTAAAACCACGCATTCTAGCTAAGGTAATTAAGAACTGGCGTGGAAACCGCAGACGCTTACAGATAGCAAGCAATAAATCCCACTCTTCTATATTTATTTTATTGCCAGCAGATGCTACCTCCAACAACATTTCGACAAACATTTGTTTGATAGAATATGAGCGTCCAGAGGAGCGGTAAAACATATCTATTACTGGCTCAATATTAAAGCCAGCAGCCTTGCCCTGATTAAAATATTTGATTGCCAATTTTCTTTGTTGGGCATCGAGGTGCATTTTTTGCATGATGATTTCGCATTTGCGAATTTCATCATTTGTCACTATGCCATCAACTTTGGCAAGCTTGCCAATAGCAGTAAACAGAGCCTGAAAATAGGCTTGCTGCACTCGTACTTTTTGGGACGGGTTACCTAAAATATTTTCAGATATCCAGGTTGCAACCCAGGAGCCGACAACAGCACCAAAAATCATGCCAACGGGACCGCCTTTTGCAAAGCCAAGAGCTGCACCAACTAACAAACCAATCATATAAATTATTGCCCTAAAGTAGAGGTGTATTCAAACACATGTTAAAATAAAATTTTTAAATCGACGTATTTTACCGTAAGTATGATTAATTTACCGCTTATTCACCAAGGAAAAGTCAGAGATATCTATCAAATAGACGATGAAACTCTATTAATGGTTGCTAGTGACAGGCTCAGTGCCTTTGATGTGGTCTTGCCTGATACAATTCCGCATAAGGGTCAATTATTAACGCAACTTTCCAACTATTGGTTCAATAAATCTCAAGATATTATCCCAAATCATTTGGTTAATATCCCAGTGCAGAAAATTATACTTGATGCCGATGAGGATTTAATTGCTCGTGCGGTCGTGGTTAAAAAATTAACCGCTCTGCCAGTTGAGGCTATAGTGCGGGGTTATATCATTGGTTCTGGCTGGAAAGATTATCAGCAAACAGGCAAAGTTTGCGGGATTAAATTGCCCGTTGGATTAAAACAGGCAGAAAAATTGCCACAACCAATCTTTACTCCTTCATCCAAGGCACAAGTTGGTGAGCATGATGAAAATATTTTATTCGCAACCATGGCTGCTAAAATTGGTGAGACCTTAGCAAATCAAGTCAAAGAGGTATCTTTAAAACTTTATAATATGGCTGCAGTCCACGTTAATAACGGTGGTATCATCATTGCGGATACTAAATTTGAATTTGGACTTGATGAACATAATCAGTTAGTATTAATGGATGAAATTCTCACTCCTGACTCATCCAGATTCTGGAATAAAGCTAACTATAAGGTTGGCACTAGCCCACAAAGTTATGACAAACAGTTTATTCGGGATTTTTTGGAAACCCAAGACTGGAATAAAACTGCCCCAGGACCACATGTGCCAGCGGATATAATCAACGCCACTGCTAGAAAATACCAGGAAGCCTATGAGCTTATTACGGGCGAAAGATTTATATAGTGCTTGACCGAGAAAGTATTCGTAGCGAGGGAAAGTCTGGTTTTACGCGTATCATCCTTGATACTTGCCCACATCTATGTGGGTTTACATGAAAATTCTTTCCTGAAGAATTTTTGAGCAAAATTTCTCATTTACAGTTGAACAAAGATTAAATTGTGCCAAATTAATGGCTAATGAAGGTTATACAAATCAACAAATTATTGAGATTTCAGGAACTGGTTCTACCGCAGTTTCACGTTGGAAGAAACCTTTTTATTTCGTTTTACTTTAAATTCACCAATTTTTATTGATTTATTTGATTCCTCATGAAATAAGTCTAGTGTATATAACCCA
>UOEW01000011.1_pt1 | contig 11274 bp, 10 predicted proteins | sample 1988701 | NCBI WGS metagenome assembly UOEW01 (sample SAMEA4712195, study PRJEB27164) | hydrothermal vent metagenome | biome: marine basaltic hydrothermal vent biome; feature: marine hydrothermal vent; material: mineral | place: Pacific Ocean | collected 2011-06-14/2011-07-23 | depth 1719 m | reverse complement strand
GTTTAGGATTTCATCTTTAAACTTAAATTCATAGCTGGGCAAACCTATGCCCAAATTATTGCGTACATCTCGACTACCTGCTGTTTGTTCTATAATTTGCTGTATTTTATGTACGCTCTGACCTAGTAGCTCTCTATCTTCTGCGAAAACCCTTATCTCAATTGGAGCAATAACAGGAGGGCCCTGACCCAATCTATTTGCTATTATTTCTACATTTGGATATTGCGGCTTTACCATGTCATCAATCCATCGAATAAAGCTATCAGCATTGCGTACCGAGTCTAGCTCAACAACGATGCGAGATATATTGGGTGAACGGGGTTTTTCTACCAAGTTATAATAAAAATTTGGTCCAGAATTTCCACTAAAAACATAAGCATGCTGTACATGAGCCTGTTGTAAAATATCTAATGACAACTCTCTTGCCATAGCACTGTTATACGCAAGGTGTGTGCCTTCTGCAAAGGTTATATCCACCACAATCTGGTTCCTGTCTGTGCTTGGAAAAAAATCTTTCTTTACAAAGTTAAATAAATACATGGATACGATAATAAAAGCCAAGGCAGCCAGTAATACATTTTTTGGATTGCTCGTGGCTAATTTGCCAAATTTTTCACCCATTTGCATGATTCTTGAGGGTTTTGAGTGCTTAGATGGTTGTAAAACTAAATGGCTAAAGGCAGGGGTAACAAAAATTGAATAAATATAACTTATGGTAATTGACAACATAATCACCACCGGAATGGCAACGGTAAAATCACTAACATTGCCCTTGGACATAAGCATAGGAAGAAATGCAGCTAAAGTAGTGCCCGTGGCTGAAAACAAAGAGAATGATAGTTGCTTGACTGCCAAAATTGATGCCTCAGACTTACGTATACCCTTATCTATATGATACTGAATATTTTCTACCATAACTATGGCATTATCTACCAGCATTCCTAGGGCAATTACCATGCCAGAAATTGCCATCTGGTGCAGCACATTGCCTGAAAAGCTATATACAGCCAGTGCAGTAAATGTAACCAGAGGAATAATACTGGCAACTACTAAACCCGGACGCAACCCTAAAAACAGGGTCAAAACAATACTAACTAACAGCATTCCCAACAATAAAGAATTGCCCAGCTCAGAAATACGATGTGATACTCTATCTGGCTGAAAGAAAATTGGTTTTATCTCTATATCTGGATAGTCTTTTGCCATATCCAGCATTATCTGTTTTATTTTTTTGCCAAATTTAACTACATTTAACTGGTTAACTGGTACAAACATTCCCACTGCAATCGCGCGCTGCCCATCTAGCCAAAACACTGAACTGGGATCAGCTACCGCTCCGTAAGTTACCTTAGCTAGGGTGGATAATGGTAAACTGGAGCCATCAGGCAGAGTTATTAAGGTGTTGTTGATTTCAGCAATTGACTGAAATTCAGTTTGTGCATTTAACATAAACTGACGAGTATCAGACCTAAGTGGCTGCAATGCTACCAGCTGAGTTTTATCTGTAATTTGGCTGGCAATATATTGTGTATTTAAACCCAATTGCTTTAAAACCTTATTATTGGGCTCAATCGCAATTTCCTCCTCCGCCTGAGCATAAAGTTTGATTTTTGATAGTTCTGGTACTGCTAATAACTTTGTCTTAATATCTTCAGCTATTTGGCGCATACGCATAATATCATTACTGCCTGAAATAGCATAAACAACAAGAGGCGTGTCAATTATTCTATCATCTAACACTGGTGGTAATACACCCTGGGGAAATTTTATTTTTGCCCGTTGTATCGCATCTTGGATATTATTCCAGCCAGTATTGGTGTCATAAACATGCTCCTTCATCTCTATAATTATCTGAGCAAAACCAGCCCTGGCTGTGCCTGTGATTTCCTTTACTTCTTCAACTTGGGAGATTTCCTGCTCCAACGGCTTTAATACCAAATTTTCAACATCCTCAACATTAGCTCCAGGATATTGGGTGAGGACAAAACCATTTCTATAGGGGAAAAATGGATCTTCCTGTCGGTGCATATTAAACCAAGCAGAAATTCCCGCTGCTGCAAATAATACTGCGGTAGTTAAAATTAGCCGTTTTTGCCGAACTAATAAATCAATCAAATTCATTGTGCAACCTGTAATTTGGTACCTGCTGAAATTCGACTCTGACCTTTTATTACTACTGGATTCTGAATATCTGCATCACTCCCAAAGACAATGTACCCATTGTCAATAAACAATGGCTCTATATAGTGTTTAACTGCTATATTGTTTACTACAGTAAATATATAGGGCTTGTTTATACCATCATCAACAATAACTTCCAGTGGCAATTGGTACACTGCCTGATACATTTGTGGAAACTGTAATGTAACTTGCTGACCTACAGCATTATCTATGCTACTGGTCAGTTTGAATATAACTTTCATTAAATGCGACTTGGCATCTGCCACTTGTGCAAGTTCGACTACCCTAAACTCAATAATTTCACCATTGTATATACCAGCAATATTATCGTCTAAACTAATATTATCCCACAGCTGTAAAGTAAGATTGACCTCAACCTCAAGCATATCTTGCTGATATATGGCCATTACTACTTGACCAGAACGAACAAACTCCCCCACCTGGGCATCAATAGTCACTATAGTGCCAGCAAAGGGGGCTTTGATAGTAGCCTCAGACTGATTTGCTAGGGCTAAACTAATTTGGGCTTTTACTGCTTTCTTTTGAGCAATTAAATCCTTTAAACTAGTTTCTTTAAGCTCAAATGCAGTTTTGCTAGCTGAATTATTTTTGCGTAATTCCGCTAATCTGGCAACATCTCTTTGTGCTTGAGCAATTTGGGCTTGGATTGATTCTAGCCTCGCCATATTTGTATTTAATGCAGGGCTAATATTGGGATTATACAGGCTCATTAATATTTGATTCTGTTGTACATGTTCACCAATTTTTACCAGACTTTGATTAATTGTTCCTGATAATTGAAAGGACAAATTTGCTCTATTTTCTGCTAAAAAAACAGCAGGAATCTCATGCAGCCTAGTTACATCAGCCCTTTTAGTTAATTGAGTCTGTACGGTGGTAACTAAACTGGGCTGCTGAGTTACATTCGCATCTTTACATGCACTTAAGATTACAACTATAACAATAATTATCAGTTTGAATACTTTCATGTTTTAACTCCATTAATAATAAACCCCACAAAATCATCCACAAAAGTTGAGTTTTCACTATATAAATCATCAGACCACTGGCTAAAATGTGCCTTGGAACTCATATATGTATTAATCGCTGCTATAAATGCCACAATTAAATTTACTGGTTCAAAATCTTTTCTGAAAATACCAGCATCTTGGGCTTGTTTGATTATGTATGTGCCTCGCTCAATTAAAGGCTTGTCAAACTTGCCACAGCTAGAATCGTTTTCCAGATCACTCCAAGCATGCAATCTTAAAATATCTGGATTGTTTTTTAAAAATTCAAAATATTTATAAATGGACTTTGAAATCAACTCCTCAGGTGTTTTTGCTTTATCAAATAAATCTAGTTGCTGATTTGCATAGCTGGAAAATGCCGCCTCCTTGACCTCCTGCCACAATTCATGTTTATTCGAAAAGTGATGAAATATTAAACTCTTGGCAACCTTGGCCTGTTGGGCAATTTGAGCAATGGAAACGTGGCTAAAACCCTTATCAGAAAATAGCTGAAAAGCAACCTGTAAGATTTTTTGTTTATTTGATAACATAAATTACACCTGTAATACGTAGAAATATATTGAGATAAAGTGACTGATACTGCCAAGTAGCACAAATATGTGAAAGATTGCATGATTAAACTTTAGTTTATCAATAGCATATAAAATAGCACCCAAGGTATAAAAAATACCACCAATAATCAGCCAAAATAAGCCGTTTGCCGATAAACTATGCAGTAAAGGTTCTGCTGCAAATACAATTAACCAACCCATCACCACATACGCTAAAGTAGAAATAAGATTAAACCGACCAGTAAAAAACAACTTAAGAGTAATCCCAAGTGATGCCAACCCCCAGGAAACTCCAAACAGAACCCAACCCACTGTCCCCTTTAAAGTCACTAGGGTAAATGGTGTATAAGTACCAGCAATCAGCAAATAAATAGCTGCATGGTCAAATACCTTCATATTTTTTCTGATTGCTGGTTTTTTGGATAAATGGTAAAAAGTAGATGCTGCATACAGCAAAACCATGCTCACTCCATAGATGCCAAAGCTTACTACATGCCAAATATCGCCATATTTAACTGCCTTAACCAATAAAAAGACTAATGCAATTGGTGCCATGACTAATCCAACTGCATGGGATATTACATTGATTTTTTCTTCTAGTCGTGAGTAATATTTAACTCGTATGTCAGTATCTAAATCTTTAGGCATAGTTATTTTTTTGGTAACTATTCAGCATATTCTATAAAAAAGATGTAAGTTATTGATTTATAAGGTCTGCAATGACATGGATGTCATTGGAAGTTTACATGGACGTATTTACACGTCCTTATAAATCAATAACTTATATCCCTAATCTCGTTGAATAATTACGTTTTTTTATATAAATAGAGACACATTATACACTGACTGACCGCTCGGTCAACATATTTTAATATTCAAAGTATGTAATGTTAATTTGAGCAAAAAACATAATTAATAGCAAAAAAGGTGTTTTTTTCACTTAAATCTATATTTATTCACATATTCATTGCATATTTACCAGTCAAGTAAGTTAGAATGCGTTCGCTGGTAAGACGAACAGCTAATATTTATGTTTACGCACAATTGATGTCTCTTAAGTTACACCTCTATGTTTGTTCCACGTAAGTAATTCCTGCATTTTTCAGCATAACATACGTTTGGCAACTATTTTGTCAAATATAGATTTAAAAATTAATTTTGGAGATTTCCGATGAGTAAGACTACTGGTAAAGTAAAATGGTTCGATGAGAAGAAAGGTTTCGGTTTTATCGAACGTGAAGGCGGCAGTGATGTATTTGTACATTTCAAAGCCATAGCTAGTGAAGGGTTTAAAACTTTGGCTGATGGACAGGCAGTAGAGTTTGATGTAGAAGATGGTCAAAAAGGCCCTCAAGCTGCAAATGTAACTGTGTTATAATATAACCCTAATTACAGTTTGAAAAAGGCAGCCAACTGGTTGCCTTTTTTGTTTTCAAACTGATGAAAACATTGTTTCAGAAACAGTATATCCCTAATCCCGATAGAAGATATACCTCTGATTCACTAATTTTAGTAAAATATCACTTATGGCACATGACTGCGGCTAGTACTTTATATACAATGTGTGCAAGTATACAAAAATAACGGGAGAAAATATAATGTTAGATAATCCACAAAACATATTTTTTATAGTTTTAGCTATAATAGCATTCTTAACTATCAAAAATACATTTAGTTTTGTGCCACAGGGACACCAATATACAGTTGAAAAATTTGGCAAATATAAAAGAACTTTTGACCCTGGTCTAGGTATGAAAATTCCATGGATAGAAACAATCGGTCGAAAAATAAATATGATGGAGCAGGTATTAAATGTTCCTTCTCAAGAGGTGATTACTAAAGACAATGCTGTGGTTACAGTTGATGGTGTGGTTTTTTATCAGGTCCTCAATGCACCACAGGCAGCATATGAAGTCAATAATTTGGAATATGCAGTATTAAATTTAACCATGACTAATATCCGTACAGTTTTGGGTGGTCTGGATTTGGATGAATCGTTATCCAAACGAGACCAGATAAATCAACGCTTACTGTCGGTGGTAGATGAAGCTACTTCACCGTGGGGTATCAAGGTTACCCGAATTGAAATTAAGGACATTAAACCGCCACATGATCTAGTTCAGTCTATGGCAAGACAGATGAAAGCAGAGCGTGAGAAACGGGCTGATATTCTTGAGGCAGAAGGTAAAAGACAAGCAGCTATTTTACGTGCAGAGGGCGAGAAGCAGTCTGTAGTTTTACAAGCAGAAGGTGACAAGGAGGCCGCATTTAGAGAAGCGGAAGCACGAGAAAGATTAGCTGAGGCAGAAGCCAAGGCTACGCATATGGTTTCCAAGGCAATTGATGCAGGCAATACCCAGGCAATTAACTACTTTGTAGCAACAAAATATTTGGAAGCATTTGGCAAGTTTGCAGATTCTCCAAACTCCAAGACATTGCTAATCCCAATGGAGGCGACGGGCATTTTAAGCTCATTAGCGGGTATTACCGAAATTGCCAAAGAAGCACTACAAGAAGACAAAAAGTCTTAGGAGACAACTATGGAATGGCTAGAAATATTAACACCCTGGCACTGGCTCACAGCAGCTGTGGTAATCATTGTCATTGAAATGATGATTGGTACATACTTTCTATTATGGGTAGGTTTTGCAGCCGCAACCACTGCCTTGGTTCAGTGGATATTTGGTATAGAATGGCAAGCCCAAATGTTGGTATTTTTCATCTTGTCCATGGTATCGATTGTTGCTTGGTATTTTTATGCTAAAAATAATCCTGATGCTGACCCCATGCCAAATTTAAACAGGCGGGGACATCAGCATATTGGCAGAACCTTCAATTTATCCCAAGCCATCATCAATGGCGTGGGTAAAATTAATGTTAATGACAGCACCTGGAAGGTTGCAAGCAGTGAAGATATGCCAGAAGGAGCAAAAGTGAAAGTCATCAGTATAAAGGGAACCACATTAACGGTAGAAAAAATTGAAAAATGAAGTGAGGTATATACATATACTGCCTCAAAGCTATTAAATATTATGAGAAAAATTATGAAACAAAATAAATTAATTGCCATAACGGCACTTGCCATGTCTTTAACTCTGACATCATGCAGTGATGACGAGCCAAAAGTACCACAAACAACGGACACAGTAAATAATGTTGTCACCTCTACACAGTCAGCGTCAGCTATTATGAGTTATATTCCAGCTGATACTCCGGTGTTAGCACTCTTTGTAAAGGATCCAAACAACCCAATCCCGCAAAACTTTAAGGATAAAATGGACAAAGTTTACGGTAGTATTGCTGAGCTTTTTCAGATGGCAATTCAGGAAAAACTGAACGAAACATCTGATGAAGCCAAAAAAGCAGAAATGTCTACATTTGTTGACAAGTGGCTCACCGCAGATAATTTTGATAAACTAGGTTTATCCATGGACGAATCAGAATTCGCCCTATATTCGGTTGACTTGTTCCCCGTATTACGCATGACACTGGCAAAAACACATGCACTAGATGAGTTTCTGGATGAGTTGATGGGCAAAGCAAATACATCCAAAGCTGACTCTGCAATTAAAAAAGATGTAAATGGCACAACCGTCTATCAATTTGGTGACAAAGAAATACAAATAATGGTATCACTGAATGGTAATGCACTTGCAATTAGCCTGGCACCAGCAAGAGAAGTAGATAATCTTATGCCTAAATTACTGGGCTTTGAAAAACCAGCAAAAACCATAGTACAATCCAACCAGTATCAGGATACCATTAGCAAATACAATTATCTGCCTAATAATCTTTATTGGTTTAATATTCGCCAGTTAGCTGACTATTTTGTTAATCCGGATCAGTACCAAACCTCAATGCTAGACATCATGAAGATACAAGACAATATGATGTCAGCAGACTGTAAAACCGAAATACTTGCACTGTTTGATAAGTTCCCAAGGTTAGTAGGTGGCACAACTATCTTTAATGAAAATACTATGGACTCGCATATGATTTTTGAAATGGAGCAAGGACTAGGTAGCAAACTTGCAACTATGACTGGCAGAATTCCTAATGCAAATGTTGATGCGGCTATTACCTATGGATTTAGTTTTGATATTGTAGCAGCTAAAGCTTTGGCACAGGAGTTTGTGACAAATATAGAAACCACACCATATAAATGTGAATTTATGGCAGGTATGAATGAAAAAGCAGCCACCCTCAAGGCACAACTCGATCAACCACTACCACCATTTGTAAGCAACTTTAAAGGTGTTAATGTAGTAATTAATGAACTGGATTTGGACATGTCCAAAAAAGACCCTAATGAAATGATTAAGAGCCTAAAGGCAAAAGTTTTGTTAGCAGTTGATAACCCTGAGGCATTGCAGGGAATGGCAGAAATGATGATGCCAGACTTGCAAAAACTGGGGCTTAAGGCTGGAGCTGATGCTGTCAATATTTCTAGCATGATTCCTTTCAAAGGCACACAAATGCCAGTTAACCTAGATCATGTTTTTCTGGCAATGGGTACCGAAACTATTGGTGTGTCACTGGGAGAAGATACTGATGTTGAATTAACTCAAGCCGTATCATCAAACTCAACACCACAATTATTGACTTTTAAAATTACTGCGGATATTTATAGAAATATTTTTACTGGATTAGATGAGATTTCTAGTGCAATGTCAGATACCAGCAAACCAACCATTAACTTTCAACAATTTATGATGTCGGATATGTTGTGGTGGGAGACGGAAACAGGCAACATGAATTTTACCGACCGAGGTCTTGAAATTCAGATGGATATCAAATATTAACGCTTGCTAATGAAGTCTCAGATTTTGGCAAGTTAATATGGTAACTGTAAATTAATTACAGTATAACCTCTATTTTAGGGCTGACTTTTAATAAAAGTCAGCCTTTTGTACAGGATAATCAAAAAAACCTGATAAACCATTTTCTTACAGGCATATATATTGTAAACTATGTCGCTAAACCTGCAACAATAACTCCTTGGAGAAATAATAATGAAATTAATAAACAAACTAACGATACTTATACTCATTTGCTCAGTAATAGTTTCCTGTAAGAAAAAGCCACCTCAGCCAGAAACACACGAAACAAACAATGATAGCACACAAGTTGTTGATACTGACGTACAAACCAACCCATTAACTAATGCCTATCAATATCAAGGTCAGACATTTTATGATATTTGTTGTGACGCTGATGATTTGGATAATCCTCAAAGCCTATTGTCTCAACGTGTTATTCTATTTGCCTATGATCAGGCTACGGTAGAAAGTCAGTACCGTGATGTAATCGCAATTCATGCACGTTACCTAAGTGCCAATCCTTCAGCCAAAATGGTTCTAGAAGGACATGCCGATGAACGTGGCACACCTGCATATAATTTAGCACTCGGTGAAAAACGTGGTAACTCGGTGATGAGCTTATTAAGAGCACAAGGAGCATCAGCTGGACAGCTATCTGTGGTCAGCTTTGGTGAAGAAAAACCAGTTGCCTTGTGTAATGACGAGTCATGCTGGTCACAGAATAGAAGGGTCAGAATTGTTTATACCGCAAAATAACAAACAAACTTTGCTTTTTTAGATTAATGACCCGGCTTTATGTCGGGTTTTTTGTGAAAAAAATCAACTAGCAGGATTATCTTATGAAAAAAAATATATTAATATTCAGTGCATTGATTGGCTTATCTTTAAACTCAGTTTATGCCAAAAAACTATCAATTCAACAACGCTTGGCAAAACTTGAAAAAATTATCAACCAGCAAACCGATAACCGCACAAATGCGGCCGACATGGTTGTCCAGAACCAAACTTTACAAAAACAGATAGCACAATTAAAAGGCACAATAGAAGAACAAAACCACAAAATTCAGAGCCTGCAGGATAAACAGAAACTATTGTATATTGATATTGATTCCCGTTTAGCTGAACTAGAGTCAAAAACCAAGCCTGCAAATGACGTTACCAGCCAATCTCCAGATACAACCACCCCTGATACACAAATACCAAGTGTGGAAGTAGATACAGATTACAACAGCATAGCAACCACCAACATCACCGATGAACCAACGCTATCATCTGCCCAAGATGCCTATGATATTGCTTTTGCCCATCTGCGAGCTGGACGTTTTTTAGAATCTGCCCGAGCCTTTGAAAGTTTTATTCAAAATCATCCTAAGCATGAACTAACTGACAACGCCTATTACTGGCTAGGTGAATCCTATTATGTTAAGCGTCAATATCCACAAGCTTTAGCCGCATTTCAGACTCTTACCAGCACCTTTCCTGCTAGTAGCAAAGCACCTGACTCATGGCTAAAAATAGGTTATAGCTACTATGAAATGGATGACTTTGTAAAAGCTGAAGAAAACTTGCAAAAAGTAATAGATAGTTATCCAGAACAAACCAGCATTGTCAAACTAGCCAAAAATCGTCTGCGTCAATTGCAACGAGACCACTAAATGCAGCAATCCCAGCTTAAAATTTCTGAAATATTTCACTCTATTCAAGGCGAATCAACCCTGATGGGGTTTCCGACAGTATTTATTCGTCTAACTGGCTGCCCTCTTAGATGCCACTGGTGTGACACCCAATACTCCTTTAGCGGCGGTGAGTGGTTAACAGTTAATGAAATTTTAAATCAAGTAAAAACTTATGAGACACCCTATGTGTGTGTAACTGGTGGTGAGCCATTAGCACAAAAACGTTGTATAAAACTACTAGATACATTGGTGGCAAACGGCTTTAATGCCTCATTAGAAACATCAGGAGCCATCTCCATTGCCAATGTTAATGATAAGGTTATCACTGTTATGGACTTAAAAGCACCAGGCTCTGGTGAAGAACAAAGTAATTTATATGAAAATATCGACTATCTTGATTCCAAAGACCAAATAAAATTTGTGCTAAAAAATCGAACCGATTATCATTGGTGTCAAGACATTATCAAACGTTACAACCTTATTGATAAATGCGAAATACTCTTATCACCAGTAGCCAACGAGCTAAAACCTGCCGACCTTGCCCAGTGGATACTAGATGATAAACTATTAGTACGTATGCAATTACAACTACATAAAATCCTGTGGGATAACACCAAAGGTAGATAATCACCATGCAAAAAAAATGTATCCTCCTACTATCAGGCGGGCTAGACTCAACCACCTGTCTGGCAGTTGCAAAATCACAAGGTTATGAATGTTATACGCTAGCAATTGATTATGGGCAACGCCACAAATCTGAACTGCCAGCAGCTCAAAACATCGCAACACACTTTGCAGCCATACAACACAAACTGATTAAAATAGACTTGCGAGCCATCGGTGGTTCAGCACTAACAGCCAATATTGATGTGCCTGATTACAATGCAGCAGATAAAACCGAAATTCCCATAACCTATGTACCAGCAAGAAATACCATATTTTTAAGTATAGCCCTAGGATACGCAGAGACCGTTGGTGCCAATGATATGTTTATCGGGGTAAATGCCGTTGACTA
>UOEW01000048.1_pt1 | contig 11391 bp, 13 predicted proteins | sample 1988701 | NCBI WGS metagenome assembly UOEW01 (sample SAMEA4712195, study PRJEB27164) | hydrothermal vent metagenome | biome: marine basaltic hydrothermal vent biome; feature: marine hydrothermal vent; material: mineral | place: Pacific Ocean | collected 2011-06-14/2011-07-23 | depth 1719 m | reverse complement strand
ACTAAACAGACTGTGAAAGTATTCGTATGACGCATAAAAATTGTATAAATTCCGCTGCTTTTTGGTGAAAATCTTGTCAATAACTAGTTATTATCTTCAATTTTCACCGCAATCAGCGAATTTTCTCCTAATTTTTCTTACGCCCTAGAATACTTTCACAGTCTGTAAACTGTATAACCTCATTTTAGGCAATATCAGTGAGTTATAACAAAAATTGGTGCCCGGGGCCGGAGTCGAACCGGCACGGTGTTACCACCGAGGGATTTTAAGTCCCTTGCGTCTACCAGTTTCGCCACCCGGGCAGGGCGTGAGCTAAATATGGAGGCTGGAACCAGATTCGAACTGGTGTCCACGGTTTTGCAAACCGCTGTATAGCCACTCTACCATCCAGCCTTGTGCAATTTATTAACATTGGTAGCTGTTAATAAACAGTTTTATAATCTTGTTAGTAAGAATATATATTTGGAGCGGGAAACGAGACTCGAACTCGCGACCCCGACCTTGGCAAGGTCGTGCTCTACCAACTGAGCTATTCCCGCAAAAGAGGTTGCACATTGTATATTGACTGCAAAAATTGTCAATAGTTTATTTCCAATTTAATTGTTTATTTATATTTTCTCTTTCATCATGGGCCAGGCGGCTTTTAAATACACAAACATTGACCATAATGTGAGTACTGTGGCAATGTATAATAGAGTTAAGCCTATGGTGAAAACAGGAATATTCCACAGGTCTTGTTTATATAGTAAGAAGCCGATAGAAAACATCTGGAATACGGTTTTTATTTTGCCAATAAGGGCAACATTAACACTTGCTTTTTCGCCTAGGTCTGCCATCCACTCACGGAGTGCGGAAATTGTAATTTCCCTACCAATTATGACAGCAGTTGCAATCATCATTAATAACGTTGGATGATCCTGTAATAAAATAACCAGAGCAGTGGTTACGGTCAATTTATCGGCAACTGGGTCTAAAAATGCTCCAAACCTTGAATGTGTCTTATGTTTTCTGGCAAAATAGCCATCAAAAAAATCGGTAATGCTGGCAAAGAAAAATACTATACAGGCAGCGGTTCTACTCCACTCAAATGGCAGATAGAAAAAGAATAGCATGACTGGAATTAGTACAATCCTTGCTACAGTTAATGTATTGGGTAAGTTTTTAGTCACTTTTGTGGCTCTAAAATCCAAGAGCCGATAGAATAAACGAGCAGACAACTTTAATCAATGATAGACAGTGAAACAGGGTAATTAATAGGTAATTAATAGGTGATAAATAGTGGAAAAAGAATTTTGGATAGAAAAGTGGCAAAATAATCAGATAGGTTTTCATAAGGATAAAACCCATCCTTTGTTGATTAAATATATTGATAGGCTCCAACTTTGCAGGAATGATACGGTATTTGTGCCTTTATGTGGTAAAACTGTAGATATGTTATGGCTTAACGCCCAAGGGTATAAGGTGCTTGGTGTTGAACTTAGTACCTTGGCAGTTGAGCAATTTTTTCAGGAGAATAATCTGGTCTATAAACAGTCCCAAGATGGTTTGTTTAATGTTTATACCTATGAAAATATCACTATATATCAGGGTGATTTTTTTGCTATGACAGATACACATTGTATAGATGTTAGTGCTGTATATGATAGGGCTGCTTTAATTGCTCTGCCTGATGAGCTGGTAGAAAAATATGTACAAAAAATGAATGAAATTATACCTGATACTATAAATGAATTATTAATTACCTTGGAGTTTGTTAAAACTTCTGGGGCTGTTGGTCCGCCATTTAGTACTCCTGATAATAAAGTTCAGCAGTTATTTGAAAATTGTACATCTATTAAGTTGTTACAGAAACTCGATATTATTGCCCGAGAACCAAGGTTTCAGTCTCAAGGCTGTGAGTATGTTTATGAACGAGCTTATTTGTTGGGGTTTTAAGTTAGTATCTTATTTTTGCACTGTAACTCCGCTCTGATTAGCAATCAAGGTTGCAAAAGCTTTTTGTTGGGCAAAAATACCATGGCAAACTACTCCTGCTATGTTGTTTATTTTACTTTCCAGACCTAATGGGTCGAGTATTTTTAAGTTATGTACGTCAATAATTATATTGCCATTGTCAGTTTTAAATCCTTCACGTAATATTGGTTGTCCACCCATTATTGCCAAGGCTCTACCCACATGCGATTGTGCCATGGGGATTACTTCAACTGGTAGTGGAAATTTGCCCAGAATATTGACAATTTTAGTTGCATCGACAATACAAATAAATTTATCGCTGGCTGCGGCAATAATCTTTTCACGGGTAAGTGCGCCGCCACCACCTTTTATTAAGCGATTGTGGCTATCACATTCATCAGCTCCGTCTATATATAATGACAAGGGTCCACTCTGGTTGAGTTCCATGACTTCAAAACCTTGGGCTTTTAAGCGTTTGGTGGTTGCAGTTGAGCTGGATACACATGCCCCAATACGATTTTTCACCTTTGGTAAAATATCAATTAAACAGTTAACAGTTGAGCCGGTGCCGATGCCAACCACCATGTCATAGTCATTAAAATACTCCAAGGCTGCTAGAGCTACTTGCTGTTTTAGTTCCTGTTGGTTATTCATGGTATGATTACCTCATTATTGGTGAAAATAATATCAAGGGGAATATCCCAAGTTTGAGCTGTTATTGTACCATTTTCCTGAAAGTCATAAGCAACTCCGGCTAATATTGTTGGTTTTTGGTGAAATTTATTGAGTTTAAAATAGCGGTCATAATATCCACCCCCCATACCTAGCCTGTCGCCTTTGCGATTAAATCCTACTAATGGAACTAAACAAAGGTGTATGTCCTGTTGATTGATAATTTCATTGTTGACTGGTTCTAAAATACCAAATTTATTTTTTGTTAATTTCTGTTTAGTTCTGTAATAGTTAAAAGTCATAGTGTGCTGCTCTTTAACTACTGGTAAAAAAAAGTTTTTGTTATGTTTATTTAGAGTTTCCAGATTAACTTCGCTATTGATACTGTGATAAGTGGCAATATTTGTACTGCTTTGGAACACTGGGTGCAATGCAATATTGTCACATATTATTCGGTTTAACTGGAGTTTTTCTGGAGAGCTTAGTCGATATCTTAGCTGTTGCAGCTGATTACGTAGTGTTTTGTCAAATTTCAAGTTTCAAGTTTCAGTTTTTAATTAAATAATGATGTAAACCACAATGCCGATATGCTAAAACGACCTTGGAACCAAAGGTTCAAGGCGGGAGACTCCCGATACATTAGGCTTTCTGTTCAATGACAGACCTGCACACAGTTGTCGGTTATGTCACCCTAAATATAAAAATTAAGGACCAAGGGATATGCTATGGCATTGTCGCACATGGTAGTTTACACCTTGGGATGATTATAAAACCTTAATTGCGTTTTGTAAATCTTTTTTTAGTTTATTTACCTTTTGATGGGCATGTTTGAGCTGCATCAGTTCGTGGCTAATATTGAGAGCTGCCATTATCGCAACTTTATCGGCACTTAATGTGGTGTTGTTACCTTTGATAGAACGCATGGTTGAGTCTAGTTGATCAGCGGCGGTAAGTAGTGCTGCTCTTTCAGTATCACTGGCAGCAAATTGATATTCCTTACCAAGAATTTGTACAATAACTTTTTGTTGGCTCATGCTGATTGTTGCTCTAGTGATTTCAGGCGGGTAATCATGGACTCTAAGCGATTTCTTGCTTGGTCATTCTTTTGTAGTAGCAATGATTTTTCGTTAATTAACGACTCCATTTTATGTTTCAATGCAATATTTTCATTTTCGTATCGATTGATTAGCTCAATTGCTGAGGTTACGCTTTCCTCCAGGGAGGAAATTTCTTCTAAATAAATATTTCTACTATTATCCATGGGTCAAATATTAAATGGCAAATGCAAAAAGGTCAACTAACTTGTTAGATTTTTCTTTCAAGATAATGAAAAATCAGGGAAAATATGTGTTTCTAACTAATATTGTAATAATATGATACCTTATAAACCATTTGCACAACAGCTAAAGGATAATAATGTAATAGCTACACCAGCGGAATTACACGGGCATGCAAGCGGTATGCTCGTAGTTAATCATGATATGGAGGTCAGCCACTGGATAAAGCTTATTTTGGAAGATTACTGCTTTGAGGGTAGTAATCAGAGTAAATTAATTCCAGTATTAACCGCTTTATTTGACTTTGCTAAAGACAAATTAACCGCAGATAACTATACCTTTAATTTACTGTTGCCAGCAGATGACAACGAGTTATCTTATCGACTAGAAGCATTATCAACATGGTGCTCCATATTTTTAACTGGTATGGCGTATGCGGGCTTGAAATCTGATAAAAACATGCACAATGATGCTCATGAGTTTATTTTGGATTTAGAAAAAATTGCCAAAGTCGATACTATGTCTGGTGACTCCCAGGGTGAGGAGGCGGATTTTGTAGAGCTGGTTGAATATGTTAAGGCTGGAACTATATTATTGTATCAGGAGTTTGTACAGTCCTAATCTAAATATCGAAATTATAGTATTTTAGCTATGAATATACCTTTTTAATATGTTTTTTAAATTGGTTCTATGATTTAATGACTGCTACAATTTATTGAAAATAATTTTATGATTAAAGCAACAGAGTTTAAAAGAAGACGAAAACAAATTGGCAAGATTATTGGTGATGATTCAATCGCAATAATTAAAGCTAAAGATGCGTGTCTAAGAAATGGAGATGCGGACTATAAATATCGACCTGATAGTAACTTTTATTATCTTACTGGTTGTCATGAAGCTGACTCTTTGCTGGTAATTTGCCCAAACAGTGATTCAGGTAATGATATTTTATTTTGTCGAGCAATTGATCATGATCATGTTGTTTGGAATGGGCCGATGTTAGGTCTTGATGATGCCAAGACAGAATTGTTATTTGACAATGCCTATGATATAAAACAGCTTGATAGTCTTATTCCACAATTAATGCAGGGGCGCAGCAAAGTCTACTTTATGCTTGGTGCCGATAGTGAGTTTGATAGGACAATCGTACAGTGGACTAAGGCAGTTAAAAAAGAAAAGTGGGCAAAATCACAAGCTCCACATGAGCTAGTGTCACTTAAACCATTTGTTGATGACATGCGTGTATATAAAAGCAGGGACGAAATTAGGTGTATGCAAAAATCTGCTAATATTGCAGCGATGGCACATATAAAAATGATGCAGGCATGTAAACCAGGGCTTTTTGAGTACAATCTAAATGCCGAATTTATGCGTGATTTACTTAATGAAAATTCTCAACCTAGTTATTTGCCGATTATTGGCAGTGGCAACAATGCTTGTATTTTGCACTATATAAACAATAATCATGAACTCAAAGATGGTGATTTGGTGTTAATTGATGCAGGAGCTGAGTGTGATTATTATGCCTCAGATATTACCAGAACTTTTCCGGTTAATGGCAAATACTCATCAGCACAAGCTGAAATTTATAATATTGTGCTAGCAGCTCATAGTGCTGCCTTACAAGCTGTAAAGCCAGGCAATCACTGGAATCAGCCACATGAGGCAGCGGTTAATATTATCGCTCAGGGGTTGCTGGACTTAGGTATACTGAAAGGTGATTTAGCTACAATAATTGACAAACATGAGTATACACAATTTTATATGCACAAAACTGGTCATTGGTTGGGACTAGATGTACATGACTGTGGTGAGTATAGTGTAGATGGGCTATGGGTGGAGCTGGAACCGAATATGGTTTTGACTATAGAACCAGGGATTTATATAAGCAAAGATGCAAAAGTAGCAAAAAAATATCGGGGTATTGGTATTCGTATTGAAGACGATATTTTAGTGACCAAAGATGGTTGTAAAATTCTAAGTGACAAAGTACCAAGAAGCATAGAAGCAATTGAAAACCTAATGAGCAAGCCAGTATGAAAATAATTACCCTTTTATTGTTGATAATATCACCTGTGTCTTATTCCTTAACGGTTCGTTGTGGCAACATGCTGGATGTTAATGCTGCTAAAATGCTTACAGATATTTATCTAGAAATGAGAAACGAGGTATTCGTAAAAGTTGAAAAATACACAAACCAGCAGATAGACCTAGATTTATCCGATAAATATTGCTTGCCTGGTTTAATTGACACACATACACACCTGTCATTTGAATTTGGCAGGGATAGTTATACTGAAAGATTTCAATTAAATGAAGCCGATTATGCGTTTAAATCTATCACTTTTGCCTACAAGACACTCAAAGCAGGTTTTACTACTGTCAGAGATTTAGGTGATGTATTCAATGTTACTATTGCATTAAAGAAAGCAATACAAAAAGGCTGGGTGCAAGGGCCAAGAATTTATACCGCAGGTAAATCACTAGCAACCACAGGAGGGCATGCCGACCCAAGTAATGGTTATAGAAAAGGTTTATTGCCAAATATGGGTCCTGAAAATGGTGTCATAAATGGTGTGGCACAAGCCGCACAGGCGGTAAGGCAACGATATAAAGATGGTGCTGATTTAATTAAAATTACTGCCACAGGTGGAGTATTGTCGCAAGCATCCAGTGGCGATAATGCGCAATTTAATATGGATGAGCTCCAAAGCATTATAGCAACAGCTAATGACTATGGCTTTAAGGTAACTGCTCATGCACACGGCAAGGAAGGAATGAAACGAGCAATCATAGCAGGAGTTGCCAGTATTGAGCATGGCACCTATTTGGATGATGAAATAATAAAACTAATGAAACAACATGGTACCTATCTGGTGCCAACTTTAATTGCCGGCAACTGGGTAACAGAAAAATCTAAAGTGCCAGGTTTTTTCCCTAAAGTGATTGCTAAAAAAGCAGCGACCATAGGACCAGTTATTGCTAAATCTTTCGAAAAAGCACATAGAGCTGGTGTGAATATTGCCTTGGGGACAGACTCTGGAGTTAGTGCCCACGGAGATAATCCAAAAGAGTTTGCCCTAATGGTCAAAGCAGGAATGACACCAATGCAAGCCATTGCAGCAGCAACCATAAACGCAGCAACATTACTAGGACGGCTTGATAAACTTGGGTCTATTGAGATAGGCAAGTATGCGGATTTAGTTGTAGTTACAGAAAATCCATTAAATAAAATTGAAACCTTAGAGGATGTTAAGGTTGTAATTAAAGCAGGTATTGTTGAATTTCCTAGATTCACTGATTGATATCTTGCATTTTTTTCTCAGTATTAGGGTATAATGTCTCAACCTTATTTGTTGTAATATTATAATGTCTAATTCAAATAATTTAGTAAAATTAAATAAAGTTATAGTCTACGGACTTGGTGCAATGGGACGACCAATTGCCAGAAATTTGCATGAACAGAATTTACTTCTGGGCGTAAAAAACAGAAGCAATGGAGTTGCACTAGGTCTCATAAATGAATTAAATTTAGAAGATTTTGAAGATGATGCACAGTTATTTGCTCAGGCAGATTGTGTTTTAATCTGTGTTTCAGCTGATGATGATCTGATTGAGGTGGTTGATGGGTTTAAAAGTTTACTAAGACCAGGCTCGGTAGTGATAGATTGTTCAACAGTTAGCTCAGATACTGCTAAAAAAGTAGCCGCTGATCTGGTGAAACTTGGCATAAGATTTATGGATGCACCGGTATCAGGTGGTGTTGAGGGTGCAAAGAAAGGCATATTGTCAGTGATGGTTGGGGCGGATTTCGATACATATAAACGAGCAGATGACCTGTTTAGAGCTATTGGTTCACAAGTAACTTACATGGGCAAGGTTGGTCAGGGACAGGCAACCAAAGCGGTAAATCAGGTTTTAGTAGCAGGTGTAGCCCAAACTGTTTGTGAGGCACTAGCATTTGCAGAAAAATGTAAACTGCCGATAGAAAAAGTTGTAGAAGTTTTATCATCAGGTGCTGCTGGTAACTGGTTTTTGGATAAACGTGGTATAAGCATGAGTAAAAATGAATTTGAAAAAGGCTTTAAATTGTCCCTCTTGCACAAAGACCTGAAAATCATTCAAACTAGTCTTAATCACATGCAGGCAGACTCACAAATTGTAGATCAGGGTTTACAGGAATTTGGTGAGTTAATGCAAAATGGTTATGGCGATTTAGATATTTCTGCACTAATTAAATTGAAAAGAAAACAACTGCATAACGAAGAAAATCTGGAGCAAAATAGCAATGGATAATACCACCCATTTTGGTTATAAAACTGTAGCTACAGAACAAAAACAGGCAATGGTTGGTGAGGTATTCACCTCAGTTGCTGCGAAATATGACATCATGAATGATTTTATGTCTATGGGGTTACATAGGTTGTGGAAACGTCATTTTGTTCTAACCAGTGGTATTGAAAAGGGCGCGCAAGTTCTTGATTTAGCGGGTGGCACAGGCGATATTGCCAGATTACTAGCCCCAAAAGTGACAAAATCAGGTCATATCATTGTTGGTGATATTAATCAGCAAATGTTAGATGTTGGTAAAGCTCGGTTAATTGATGCTGGACTATATGGGCTAATTACTACTCAACAAATGAATGCAGAGGAGTTACCGTTTGCTGAGGATTGCTTTGATTTAATTACTATGGCATTTGGCTTGCGTAATGTAACCAACCAGCAAAAAGCCTTGGATGATATATATCGAGTGTTAAAACCAGGTGGCAAATTGATGGTGTTAGAATTCACTCAGGTTAACTTAGAATTTCTTAAAAAAATATATGACTTTTATTCTTTTAAAATTCTGCCAGAACTCGGAAATATTATTGCCAAAGATCGTGACTCATATCAATATCTTGCAGAATCAATTCGTAAACACCCTAATCAGCAAAAACTTAAAAGTATGTTGGAATTGGCTGGTTTTGAGTTATGTAAAGTTGAAAATATGACAGGTGGGATTGTGGCAATTCACACAGGATATAAAACATGAATACCGACAAGCAAACACAAATACCTCCAGAAAATCAGAGCAAGTGGTTTGAAGAAGCTTTTATTGATGTAGTCAATACAGCGATGAATAAAAGCATTTCCTATGATTTGGTATCAGTAAAAAAATTAAATTCATTTGCAAATAAGGTTATAAAAGTAGAACTTTTATCTACTCCTTTTGAGTTTTTTATAAAAATCATCAATCAAGAGGTACTAATTTCAAAATTTCATACTGGCGACATTAATACCACAATCAAAGGTACGCCTATAGCGATTTTTGCCATGAATGCAGAGGAGCCAATTGCTGGCATCAGAAATGTTGAGATTTATGGTGATGCAAATACTGGTCAGTTTTTTGCCAAATGGCTCAAAAATCTAAATCCAAGCTGGGAGGAAGCTTGGTGTGATTTATTGGGTGATGATATGGGTGTGCGAGCCTCTAATCTTATTAGTGGTATTTTGGATTTCGGTAAAAAACTTAAAGATTCAGTAATAACCAATACTCAGGAGTATTTACTAAAAGAATCACAGGAGTTAATAACACCTGCACAAATGGAAGAGTTTTTAGATGATGTTGATGAGCTTAAGGCCGATACGGCAAGATTAGAACAGCAAATAAAAATATTTAAGTCTCACTCTGACAATTAGCAGGCGATACTTGCAAATGAACTTAATCCGGCTCACAAAAATCTTACATACCTTTGCAAATTATCGAGTAAAAGATTTATTGCCCAAAAATAAACGTAAAAAACGCATACATCTATTAAGACTGTTATCACCCTTTGCTCTCAAAGGTAAAAAATGTACAAGCAATCCCGAAAAACTACGTAAAGCACTAGAGGATTTAGGCCCTATATTTGTAAAATTCGGCCAAGTTTTGTCCACCCGTCCTGATTTGATACCAAAAGATATTGCTGAGGAGTTATCAAAACTACAGGATGATGTAGAACCATTTGCATGGAAAGATGCGCAGGAATTTATTGCCCAGCAACTAGAACATCCACTAGAAGAAATTTTTACCTACATAGATGAGCAACCACTAGCATCAGCGTCGGTGGCTCAAGTGCATGCAGCCGAACTAAAAGATGGTAGGGAAGTGGTGATTAAAGTGTTGCGTCCTGGGATTAAAAAAATGGTTAAACGTGACTTGGAGCTGATGCGTTCAGTTGCCAAACTTGCACGTACATTTGGCAATCCTGGAGTGCAAGTCGATCCAGTTGAAATAGTTGCTGAGTTTGAGAAGACTATTTATGATGAGCTAGACCTACAAAGAGAGGCAGCGAATGCCTCGGTATTACGGAAAAATTTCCTTGATTCTGATGATTTATATGTTCCTGAAATTTACTGGGAATACTGCAAAGAAAAAGTAATGGTAATGGAGCGCATTTATGCTATTCCCATCGGTAAGTTTGATAAACTCAAAGCAGCCAATATTAATTTAAAAGCCTTGGCAGAAAAAGGTTTGCGATTATTTTATACTCAGGTTTTTAGAGATAATTTTTTTCATGCAGATATGCACCCAGGTAATATCTTTGTTAATCCGGCAAATCCACAGGATCCACAGATTATAATTTTGGATTTTGGCATATGTGGTTCTCTACCCAAAGGGCATAAGCGTGATTTGGCAAATAATTTCATGGCATTTTTCAATCAGGATTACCGCCGAATTGCCGAATTGCATATTGAGGCAGGCTGGGTTCCTGCTAATACCAGAGTTGATGAGCTGGAGTCTGCAACCAGAACTATTTGCGAACCATACTTTGCCAGGCCAATTAGTGAAATTTCATTTGGTGAAGTAATGTTAAAAACCTTTGAAATGGCAAGAAAATTTAGTTTAGTAATACAACCAGAGTTTATCCTGTTGCAAAAAACTCTGTTAAATATCGAAGGTTTAGGTCGACAATTGTATCCAGAACTGGATATTTGGCAAACCTCAAAACCAGTACTTGCAAGTATTATGCGTAAACAGTATGGTGCAGATGGAGCTTTTGATGCGATTAAAAAGAACCTGCCACAATGGCTAGAACAAACCAGTGAAATACCCCAACTAGTACATGAATTATTGAGCCTAAAAACTAGACCACCAACAAAATTACAACAAATAGAATATACAAAAATCACTAAGCTACAACAACAAAAGGACAATAAAAATACTTATGCTATCTTGTGTGCCGGTTTTGGGATTATTGCTGCTATATTATTTAGTTTAGATACTACTGCAAGCAAGTATTTAGGGATGTCAATACCAGTAATAATAAGTTTGTCATTGGCAATATTGTTTTTATATAAAACCATTAAGAAAATTTCATAAAGTCTTAAATTTGGGGACAAAAGCTCCTAGGAGCTTGTCCGAGAATAGCGATTGTAGCGAGAGAAAGTTAAATTGAGGCAGGTTTTTGCTTAATTTGAGGCGAATAGCACGGCTATTTAACGAAAATTAGGTGAAAAACTGTCCAAT
>UOEW01000202.1_pt1 | contig 11405 bp, 11 predicted proteins | sample 1988701 | NCBI WGS metagenome assembly UOEW01 (sample SAMEA4712195, study PRJEB27164) | hydrothermal vent metagenome | biome: marine basaltic hydrothermal vent biome; feature: marine hydrothermal vent; material: mineral | place: Pacific Ocean | collected 2011-06-14/2011-07-23 | depth 1719 m | reverse complement strand
CTAAACTGGCAAAACTGGATCCTGAATGTCGGAGCCAGCGGCGCGAGATTAAAAGACATAACTAAACATGTAGATCCTCAAATAGAGGGCTGGCGGACGCGGGTTCGACTCCCGCCGCCTCCACCAAGTATCAGTTCATTAAAGTCCGTTATAGTCCATCAAAGCCAATAAATTCAACACTTTACACACATTTGTGGTACAATACAGTTCATAACCGTTCACTAACAATTACCACAACTGGTGGTAATATTGGTGGTAATACTGGAATTGGTGGTAATAATGGCAATAATCAAAGATGTAACAATCAGAAACTTAAAACCCAAAGACAAGCAATATAAGTTTGGCGTTGATGTTGGGCTTTATCTCTTAGTCAGACCAATAAGCAAGAAATTACCTAATGGCTCAAAGCTATGGCAACACCAATACAGAATTAGCGGTAAACGTAAAGTATCATCTTATGGCAAATATCCCGATGTATCGTTATCAGATGTAAAAACCAAATATCAAGAAACCTGTAAATTAATAACCAATGGCATTGACCCAATGGAATTTAAAAAGAAACTGTTGCAACAAGAGGAACAGGAAAAGCAAAAGGAAATTGAACAAAAGGAATTGCATACCAAATACACATTCAAGAACATGGCTATTGAGTGGCACAACTCAATGTTATCAAAATGGAGTACAAGGCACTCACATGAGGTCATGAGTTCATTAAATCGCTTTATGTTTCCAAAGCTAGGACAAAAGCCAATGATTGGGATAACTAAATTTCATGTAATGGAAATACTCAAAGGCATTGAACAAAGACCAAACCCACCACTAACCGCATTAAGAAAAGTAAAGCAAAGAGTTGAGGCGGTTTTTGATTATGTGATTGATACCTACTTAGGCAAGATTGTAGAAATAAATCCTGTGAGTTCAATCAAAACAAAAAACTTTCAAACCGTGCCTGTGCAAAACCTTAGAGCATTGGATAAAAAAGACATACCCGAACTGATGCAATCCATTGACAATTACAACGGCTACACCACCACCAAACTAGCTTTAAAGATGTTGGTTTATACCTTTGCAAGGCATAGCGAGTTAAGGCTCGCTAAATGGCAGGAAATCGACTGGAATAATAAATTATGGACCATCCCAAAAGAGCGAATGAAAAAACGGAAAACGCTGGTAGTGCCATTGTCTAACCAAGTGATGGAAACACTTAAAGAATTACAAACCATTAACGGCGACTTTGATTATATTTTTGCAAGCTACCACAAACCCGATAAACAACCTATGAGCGAAAATGCCATTTTAGTCATGTTGAAAAATATTAACTTCTGGAGGCGTACCACCGCACATGGAATGAGGGCTTTATTCTCAACTATTGCCAACCATAATCAAATAAACCCTGATTGGATAGAACGACAACTAGCACACACCGAAACTAATAAGGTGCGTAGTGCATATAATCGCAGTGAGTATCTACCACAAAGAACAATCATGATGCAATGGTACGCCAATTACATTGACGGTGAGCGAATCGAGTTCCAGGAGTATTTTAATTCCTACAACAAAAAGGAAAAATCAAAGCTGATGCGATTAGCGAAGTAAAAGAACAAAGAGAATCTAGGCTCATTACCGAACCGCTGAAACTTTCACAGCTTGGTTCTCTTTTTTATTTGAAAGGTTACTAGAAAGGGTTACGAATGAATGAAACTAAAATAGAGTTTACAGATGAAGAATTTCAATATTTAGAACATTTAAAGTTTGTTTATGATGCAACAAATAAAATATTTATAACAAGGGGATTTGCTGATTATATCCCAATAGGTTTGATAATAGTTTATATGTCACTTAGCACACTTGATAGAAAGTATCATAAAGACCCTTTAGTTTTTAATGCCAAATGTATAAGCATAGGAAAGTTGCTTTATCAATTAATCAACACTTATAAAATGGATTTGTTAGATACTTCATATAACCCAATACCAAGTAAGACCTTAGATAATCATATAAAAAACATTATGAATAATAAAACCGATAATTATGTAGGGTTACTAATGCCATTTGTATCATTTGAAAACCTACACAACACTTTGTTAGAAGTTAGAAGTATTTCATCTAATGATAACAGAATAAAAGCAGTTATAGGCTTATGGAACGGCATCAAAGATAAAGGATTTTCTTTTGATAAAGAATATAAAACAAATGACACTTTGTACAGTTCAATTGAACATCTAAGAATTGTGAAAGAGCCAAAGCAATTAACTTTACCTGAACAAAGGCAATTAGTTTTAAAGCAATACTTTAAAGATAACTCACTGTCTTTACCTGTACTGGTTGACACCAATAATGATGTAGTTAAGTCTATGGATGACTTGTGGCGTAACTTATCAAAAATAGAACCCAATTTATTTATTTTCCATTCAAGCAAGTCATCAAAAAAGGCATTTTTCTATTGCACAGGTGAAAACAAAAAACTAAATAAAATCTGTGCTTTTAGTAAAAATATTCACAATAAACTTGTGAAATAAAGTCGTTATAAGGATAAAACAAAAAGATAAACCCTATAAATCACTATTTATCTAATTACCTAATCAAGCATATTCAATTATTATTTACTCTAATTTCAACAACTTAACAATAAAGTAAATTTATTTTAAATTATAAAATACTTACTTTTATTTACCTCTTTTAATACCTGTAAGTTTTGGCACATCCATTAAAGACCAAAGCGATTTATTAATAAATACTTAGAGGTACATTATGAATTATCTAAAATTACTAAGGCTAAAAGAAGTCATAAACAGAACTGGATTAAGTAAATCTAAAATCTATGACGCAATTAATACAGGCGAATTTCCTAAACCAGTAAAAATCTTTAAAAATGGTCGCGCCGTTTGTTGGAATGAAAAATCAATTAATGATTTTATTAGCAAAGTATTGGAGCAAGTAGCATGATTATAGAATTATCCCCACCAAGGCAAAGGCTAGTTCATTGCTGTCTAAAACGTCCACATAGTACGTATGAACTACAAAGTAAGATTGGGGCAATGAATGTACCCGATCATGTCATGTGGTTGCGCAGAATGCTTGGATTAATAATACCGTGTATTTTGAAGCCAATGATTAATCGAGATGGTAAACGCATCAAAAGTGGTGAATATTCATTTACTGATAATGACAAGAGAAAGGTAAAAGCTTATTTGGGATTGATTGCAATCAATCCCGAAAATAAAAAGCCTTGTGATAATGACTTTGAGGTAAGAAAATGAAAAACAACATTCTCAAACTCAATGTGGATTGTACCACATACGATTACAACAATAATATTCATGATGGTGATTTACCCTTAATACCAAGTGGCAAGTATGAAGCCGTTTTAAATACTTGGTTTACTGGTACATTGTGGAAACAACCAAAGGTAGTAATGATTTACACTATTACAAGTGGCGAATATTTTGGAGTTGATATTCCAAAGTATTACAACGTAAAACGCTTGAAAGGTAAAGCAGGTAAGAAAGGTAAATTTATTGCCAAACCAAGAGGTGATTTTCTAAAGGATTTTTATAAACTGTTGCCATTACATGAAAAGGTGCGAGTTGACCAAATCCCCGTAAATAAACTAAAGCTACCAATTGAAATAAAAGTTAGTACTGTTACCAAAGACCATAAACAAAAAGTCTATGCAAAACAGTTGCAATACAGCGTAATAAGGGAGGTTAATATTTTAAACAAATAATTTCTTAATATTGTTTTAGTAGTAGTTTTAGCGTTAGCTAAAGCTACAGTTAAAGTTACCCTATTAAAAATCAGGCTACGAGTCTTAAAAAACAAGGGTTTAAAGACTAATGCAATGTGAAAGAAATTTTAATGAATTGGCTATTGGATTAAATAGAAAAGCCACTAACTACTTAAAAACCTATGGCGGGAGTTTAACAGCTTCCGCTTCCAAAAATTTTAAAGTAAAATCATAAGAAAAAAATCAAAACCAAATGCCATAACTACATAGGCAATGACAACAAAGACAATATAAATAACCGAGGTAAATAAAAATGGCAAGACTAACAATTTATAATAAAAAAGTTTTAAAAGATGCAAATGATTACCTTAAAAACTATGAATCATACAATCATCCACTCCCAGGTATTACAGGGTTGTCTAGGGTGTTAGGAATCTCTTTGAGTGCTTTAAAACGGTGGCGTAATGATGAAGATAAGCAAGAATTAAAAACCACGTTAGAGATGATTAAGGATGAACAACATCTACTGCTTATCAGCAAAGGAATAATAGGCGGCTTTAATGTAGCAATCTGTAAACTGATGTTGCATAATTTTGGTTACAGCAATAAACAAAAAAAATAGAACAAACTGATAAAGTTCAAGTAATTGGTGTGCAAGGGCGATGGGGCGATGAAGCTAAAACAGAATAATTTTTTGGACACTATAAAAAAGGAATTTTCTGTAACCGTAAAAAGATAAATTCATAATATTATTCAATAAATGTAATTTTCTGTTATAGTATCACAATACTAGTAGAAGATTAATTCAAATGAAGCTTATTAAAATCATTATTGTATTCACCTTAACCGTAACAACTAACGTGCAAGCCTTTAGAACTGTTAAGCATGAAAGTTTTACAGATCCAGCATATGAAAATTTTAAAGCAATAGGAGTAGTTGTAAAAGTTGACTCATCATCAAGTGAATTAAGATTAGAGATTGAAAAAAGAATTATAAAATATTTTAATAAAGCAGGGGTGCGGGCAACAGCTTATAGAAAGTTATTCCCCCCGACAAGACAATGGACAAGTATTGAAATGAATAAGATACTAACTAAAACACAAATGACAACTGTATTATTGGTGAACACAGGAGCAAGGAATAAAACAGTTACACCATTCATGTCGACGACTAGAAGCAATACTAATATTGCAGGAACATATAACTCAACAAGCACATATAATGCCAATGGTAGTTTCTCAACACGTGGCAATGTAAATGCAAAAGCTACTACAGATTCAACTACATATAATACGAATTTGACAAAGACAACTGCTGAATTTAATGCTAAATTAATAGATTTACAGACTGGTAATACAATATGGTTTATTGATGTATTAGTAAAAGCGGGTGGTTCTTTATTTACAACTAATAAAGGTGATGCAAAAGGTGTTTCTAAAAGAATTGTAGATACATTGATAAAAGATAATTTGGTAATTAAAGGTAAAAGAATTCAATAATTGATAGAATACAATAACTTTATTTTGGTATAACAACTGGTATAACGAAAATACAAATTGAGATACCAAAAACATACAACCCCTTTGATGATTTTTAATTAATCAGACTTATTCAACCCTTGAACCACCCATAAGTTCAAGCCGATGAACTATCAACATGAATTAAATTATTAATAAGCACAGGCAATAATGCCCGTGCTTTATTCAGTTGATTATTATTTGAAGTCCTCCATTTATTAATCGCTTTTAATTCATCCTCTAGTTCTTTTTTTCTTACCCTAATCCCGATATAGAAACGCGAAATAGAGTGCAATCACTTGGTACGTATAGTGAATCAAAAAAAAACGTTGCCACCTCATTGGTGGTTAGGCATTTTTTAGATTTGCTAGCCGTGCTAAGGGGTTGTGCTATAATCGTGTTTTCTATATCAGGATTATGGTCTTACAGGGTCATTGGTTAAATCCGCTGGTGATAATCGAATGTTAGGGATGGGCTTTTTACCTTTAGGATAATTGCTTTGCTTATTCATTGTGTCGTCTAATAGTTGTCCTCTTTAGGTTTAAAATTAGCGTTCTAAGTCAAAATAGAACGAATTGCAATGAACCAAAACGGTGGTAATAGTGGTGGCAATATTAAATTTATTCGTTACCATTAGTTATAATTCATTTATATTTCAATAAGTTAGAAATAAGTTCGGTGTACGCCGCCTCCACCAAGTATCAGTTCCATGAAACACCATAAAGCCCCGCAAGCTCATAAATTATAAGGGTTTGCAGGGATTTATAGCCCCATAAGATTTCAGGAAGATTCACACTATCCCGCATATTTCTGGGGTACAATTCAGGGGTACAAAAATATTCTAATATTTATACATCAATGCTATTCCGTTAAATTTAGAATCTTACTTTATAAATGTTTGTTCCTATAGGCATAACGTAAAAATAATTGTTATGGAAAATTGGTCTGGACAATGGGGAGTACTATAAACAATGGGGAGTACTATAGTAACAAGTTTATTATTTTTTCATGGGTAATTATTTTTTATTAACTGACATTTTATCATTTTAATACTATCACTTATAAAACCTTTAGGGCTACCTGAATAATAATAATTTACTTCATCTTGCATATTCTCAATCCAAGGCAAAATTTGATTAGGATAATTATCTATAATATGGAACATAGCCGCTCTGTAATAGTAGCATTTCATATATGTAAAACCACTTGGGAGCTCTTTATCATTTATATATTGTTGTAATAAGGGAAAGTACTTTGGATTTACAATAAAAAAATAAATTAGCCTGCAATTAAGTGGTGGTTTTATATCCATATAACATCCTCTGCTAGTTAAACCATCTAATAAATGAAGTTGATATTTTTTTAGACATAAAGATAATAGTTCAATAAAGGATTCATTCTTAGAACTAAAAGATTTTAATGTGTTGAAATCGTTTAAAGATAATTTTCTTTTTTTTAGTGTTTCCAACACTAAAGGAAAATCGCTTAAAGCAAGAATATCTGCTACTTTATTTTGAAACCTTCTATCGTCTAATAATGCAAATACAGGCAAAGAAGTTTTTGGAAACTCTTCCATCTTAGACAATATTTTATTGGAGTAACCACATTTTATCAAAATAGATATTAATATAGCAACTGCATTTATATCAATATTTAATTTTTCTTCTTTAGAACACTCATTAATTATTTTACCTGAACTATAATAATAGGGTTCAGGTTGAGTTGTTGGATTAGTAATTAGTTCAATGGCATAATCAAATGAAAAATTATTCAATACCTTTTTATAGTCAGGATGTCTAAAAAATTCAAAATTTTTGAAGTGTTTGATAGAGTACCGGTTTTTTAAATAACAATCACGATAGTTGATAAAGTAATCGGATGCTTCAAAGTCTATTTTTCTTGCATATAGAATAACATCTTGTCTAAAACTAAAAAGACGAAAAGTATATATATCCTCTCCTTTTTCAATTTTTGTATTAGAGATGTAGCATTTTATACCCTTTCTTGAGTTTATTTTTTCTTCAACAGAAGAGAATGGTGCAACAGGATTGTACAAATCATTAAATCTAACTGCTTTCATATTCTTTATTTTTGTTTTGTTATTAGTTAGTGCTTGATCGAGAAAGAGTATTCTACTGCGGAAAAGCTGAATTTTGCCAAAATTCCTCCTTATTTTCGTCAAATAGCCAGCTATTCTCCTCAAATAATGAGATTTATTTTGATACTCTTTTGGGTTGTAGGCTTCAGCCTACCTCTTTAAAGGTGGACTAAACAGACTGTAAAGTCCACAACCCTACATGTATTTTATTTGAAACTATTCTCATAGTGTGGCTTAGACAATGTTTATCTTGAAAATGGCTACACAATCAGAAAAACGCCTTATATATGGTGAGGGTATTTCAGTTCATGACATGGTGTGGACTTGCATGAGGCAATTGCTTTTGGATGTGAGTGAGCCAACTATTCGGGGATGGGAAAAATCCCCAGAATTTGTGCATATCCAAAAAACGTGCACAAAAAACGGGAATATTTGTGCATGAAAAGGTAATATGCACAAAATAATGGTAAATTGTGTGCATTAAATCTGAATTAATACCATGAGTGAAATAATAGTTAATCCATTGCCGCCACAAACTGATTGTGAAACAGTGGGTATTTTAAAGGCATTAAATAAAGCCAGTAGAGCATTGGGTGAATTAAAAGGAGAAGTTTCAAAAATTCCTAATTCGCAAATACTTATTGATACATTAGCCCTGCAAGAAGCAAAAGACAGTAACGAAATTGAAAACATAGTCATTACTGATGATGAGTTGTATCAAGCGTCTATTGATGATTCCATTGGCTCAAAAGCTGCTAAAGAGGCATTGAATTACGCTCATGCCTTACATGTGGGAATTAATAAACAAATTAGCAATGACTTGATAACAGTTAATGATATTATTGAAGTTCAATCTATTATCGCACCTAACCATCCATTGAGAAAATTGCCAGGCACTGTTCTAAAAAACCAACAATCTGGAGAGGTTATATTCACACCACCACAACACTATGATGACATTGTCAGGTTGTTGCGAAATTTAGAAGTTTATATCAATGACCAAAAATTTCATGATATTGACCCATTAATAAAAATGCCAATCATTCATTTTCAATTTGAAAGCATACATCCTTTTTATGATGGTAATGGTAGAACAGGTCGTTTATTGAATATGCTTTATTTATTACAACAAAATCTTTTGGACATTCCTGTTTTGTATTTAAGTAGTTTTATCATCCGTAATAAAAGTGACTATTATCGCTTATTACAAGAAGTTAGAACAAAGGACAATTGGGAGCAATGGATTGTGTGGATGCTAAATGGTATTGAGGTAACGGCAAAAGAAACCATTGTAGTGGTTAATAATATCAAGAAACTAATGGATAAATATAAAGTGATGATAAAGGATAATTTTCGTTTTTATAGTCACGATTTAATCAATTGTTTATTCAAGCACCCTTATACTAAAATTGACTTTTTAGAACGTCAACTTAATATTCATAGAAATACAGCAGGGAGTTATCTAAGGCAATTAGAGAGTTATGGATTATTAACTAAAGTGAAAATTGGCAGGAACAATTATTATATTAATGTTGAATTGCTAAATATTTTGAAAAATAGGTAAGTACTGCTTGACCGAGAAAGCACAGGCAAATTCATTGTTTTTCCTCTTTAGGGCTAAAAGTAACGCTCTAAGTCAAAATAGAACGCATTTCTATATCGGGATTTGGGTAATAAGTACATAGGAACAATATAATCTCAATACTCTTTTAGGCATTAACCTTTGCGATTTATGAATTAGCCCTTATAATCTTAGCTGAAATTTCCATAACTGAGTATTGCACATGAAACACAATAAGTATTTGCCATTCCTGTTTGTCTGTATGTTTGTCACAAACCTGCAAGCACAAGATAAGTATTTGTGGCTAGAAAACATTGATGATGAAAAATCCATGCAATGGGTTACAAAACATAATAAAATAACCGATAATAAACTAGCATCTACTGCTCTATATAAGGACTTATACTCCCAAGCACTTACTGTCTTAAACACAAAAAATAAATTACCATCAATTTCTCAAAATGGCAAATGGATATATAATCTTTGGCAGGACAGTCAAAATCCACGAGGAATTTATCGCAGAACCACTCTAAAACAGTTCAAAAAAGACCAGCCCAAATGGCAAACTATTCTGGATATGGACAAATACTCACAACAACAGGGACAAAATTATGATTTCCGTGGATTGAGTTGTGCATTAGATAAACAAAAAAAATGTTTAATCAGGCTATCTCCAGGCGGCAGTGATGCAGTTGAAATTAGGGAATTTAACATTAAAAAGAAACAGTTTGTAAAAAATGGTATTTTTATTCCACTAGCTAAAACTAGAGTTTCATGGAAAGATAAACATACATTATATATAGGTACTGATTTTGGAGAAGGCTCTTTAACTGAATCGGGCTACCCACGTATTGTTAAACAGTGGGATATAAAAACACCTCTAAAAGATGCGCAAACAATATATACCGCAGATAAAAAATCCACCTCAGCCACTGCCTATAGCTTTAAGGACAAAAATTCGCAGATAGATTTAATCAGTGACTCTATCAGCATTTGGGCAAGTGATAAATATCAATTAACAGATGGTAAAATTACTGCCTTAACCATACCAGCAAGTGCCAGTATTTTAGGGTTATATCAGGAAAGATTAGTTATTTCGTTAAAAAAAGACTGGCAATTTAATCAGCAAGAATTTATTGCAGGAGAAGTTGTATTGGTTGAGATTTCTCTGTTACGCGGCGAACCAGGACAGATTGAAAGCGTCATAAAACCCGATGCAAAAACTGTAATAGAAAAAGTAAATACCACCAAACATGGATTATTAATCACAATATTAGAAGATGTTAAAGCAAAGTTGTATCGCTATCAAAAACACAAAGATGGTAACTGGAAAATTCAAACCATTGCTTTCCCCGAGAATGGAGCGTTAAATGTTAGCAGCGTTGATGATAAATCTGGTGACTTTTTTGTTCAGTATGAATCTTTTATCACCCCACCAGGGCTATATTATATTGATAGCAAAACTTTAACTCCCCAGTTAGTAAAGCAGCAGAATGAAAGTTTCGATGGTTCCAGGTTTAAAGTAGAACAGTATTTTACCAACTCCAATGATGGCACTAGAGTCCCCTACTTTGTAGTAATGAATAAAAACACTCAGCTTAATAGCAAAAATCCCACCCATATTTTTTCCTATGGGGGTTTTAGAAGTGCACTAACTCCTTCTTATTCTGGTAGTTATGAAAAATTATTTGGTGCCTATGGCAAGTTATGGTTAGAACGAGGAGGTGTTTTTGTGCTTGCCAATATTCGTGGTGGCGGCGAATATGGGCCCACCTGGCATCAGGCTGCTCTATTAAAAAACAAACATAAATCATTTGAAGATTTTGAGGCTGTAGCTAAAGATTTATTTGCAAGAAAGATTACCTCTGCTAAACATTTGGGCATAGAAGGACGTTCAAATGGCGGATTATTGGTCACAGCCACCATGATCAGACATCCAGAATTATACGCAGCGGTTATTAGTGGCGTACCTCTAGTTGATATGCAGCGTTATAACAAGCTACTAGCCGGTGCCAGCTGGATGGGAGAATACGGCAATCCTGATAAAGCAGAAATGTGGGATTACATAAAAACCTATTCACCTTATCAAAATATTAAACCCGGGGTAAACTATCCTCCAATATTTTTCTATACCTCCACCAGAGATGACCGGGTACATCCTGGGCACGCACGTAAAATGGCAGCTAAAATGCTAGAGTATGGCAATCAGGTTGACTATTATGAAAATATTGAAGGTGGGCACTCTGGATTTAGCACTAATGAACAACTCGCCCATCGTCTGGCTTTATCCTACACCCACCTGTGGAATAATTTAAAATAAGATTCTAAACCGCAACTATATCCCCAGCTAATAGCATCTGAGATGAGCCAGTAAAGGAGGATAAATTTAATTTTTGCTTAGTGATGCGCATATAAGCTAAATAGGCAAATAGCATGGCTTCTATCCAGTCTGGATCATGTCCATGCTGGCTTGCAGTGCTGATTTCAAGGTTACAATATTGT
>UOEW01000118.1_pt1 | contig 11467 bp, 7 predicted proteins | sample 1988701 | NCBI WGS metagenome assembly UOEW01 (sample SAMEA4712195, study PRJEB27164) | hydrothermal vent metagenome | biome: marine basaltic hydrothermal vent biome; feature: marine hydrothermal vent; material: mineral | place: Pacific Ocean | collected 2011-06-14/2011-07-23 | depth 1719 m | reverse complement strand
GCCAAATAGTGGCTTTATGTTGAATAACTTTCTGGGCGAAGAAGATATTAATACAGGTGGCTTCTTCAACTTTCAGGAAAACACTCGAATGACATCAATGATGTCTCCAACAATTCTGGAAAATAATAGCAATAAAATAGCACTAGGTACTGGTGGTTCTAACCGGATTAAAACTGCATTGTTCCAAGTAATCTGGCACCTTATAGTTGCCAACAAAACTCTGGAACAGGCAATAAACCAGCCAAGATTCCACTATGAAAATGGACGACTGGAAGTAGAGCATGGCTTTTGTGAGCAGGCAATAAAACAACTAAAAACTGAATTTGGAACTTTAAACATTTGGCAGCAACGTAGCCTATACTTTGGCGGTGTCAATGCAGTGCAACATGGGCAAACAAATGTAGCCATTGGTGATAGCAGAAGAATGGGCGTTGGTTTGGTACGAAATATTAACCCGCATATTTCATAGACAGAGGTTGTAGTACCCCAATCCCGATATAGAAAAGTCAAAACAAGTTACAAGCCTTGGTTTCACCCGTTGGGTGATTTTTGATTTATAGGAAAACCAGAACACCCAAAAAGACCCAAGAAAACCACATAAAATTCCATTAAAAGAAAAGAAAACATTCTCGTGGGTTAAGCAACACCGAGATTTAGTGAAAGTTTCTAAACAAATTCCAAATACACGCATGGTACACATTTGTGATAGGAAAGCAGATTTTTATAAGTTTTTTGAAGAACAGCAAAAAGAATCAAGGGTCGATGTTCTTATTCGGGCAAAGCATAATAGAAACATAACTAGTGCCTGACCGAGAAAGAATAATCTATTGCGAAAAAGCTAGATTTGGCTAAAATATTCCATTATTTTCGTCAAATAGTCACTGGTGATGAGGCTTTTTATGGATTTTATAGGTGCATCAAGGGCTTGTGCTAGCATCGTATTTTTTATATCGGGATTTGGGTATTTAAGAGATTGTGCGTCAAAAAATCGTGAAATTGATATTTCCTGGCATTGAAAAGATTTTTATCTGCACTATACGCACCAATGGCTTGCACTCTATCTCGCGTTTCTATATCGGGATTAGGATTTTTGATAAAACCCATTATTTTGTTTAGAGTAGTCATATGTTTGGTAGTGATTCAACATATCTTTTGAGGTTTTGCAGCCCTTTTTCATAATCTGGAGCTATCATGTCTTCCAGTACCAGTCCAAAATAACGATAAAAAATATTATAACCAAAATCATTTTCAAACACCCAAGATACCTTTGTACCATTATCCTTTGGGTCTAGGGTAATAGTGGCGTAGGCTGGATGTTCTGATTTGCCAAAAAATAATTTTGTTTTAATATAAGAACTGTTTTCGGACTCAATAATTTCATTTGAACCCACACCAACTTTATCATTGCCTATCCATGATATTCTGGAACCAACTCCCCAGTTAGCCCCATCAACGGTATAAACTGCGTTGGTATCATGCTCATACCAGGGCGACCATTTGTTGAAATTACTCAAAGAGTTAATCACCTGAAATATTTGCCCAGCATCTCGATTAATCACTATACTTCTTTGGATAGATACTTTGGCAGGCAAGAGAAAACCCACAATAACAATGACTATAATTAAAAACAGCAGTGCCAAAACTAAATAGCGTAAAGTTCTCATAATTTTAAAGCTACTAAAGAAAGAAGTAATAATAACCAAGATTTTGGTATAAGTATATGATGGTGGAAAAAACAATGAAAAAATTAATCCTTTGAAAAAAGATTGTATCTGAGCCAATAGACAAGCATAATTGTAGATAATTTATAAAATATCTTAATTATTATGAAAATCATCGCCTTGTTTGTTAGTATTTTTATCGGCTGTACGGCACTTGCAGTCACTCCTGATAATTATGAAAATTTATTAATCTCCTGGAAAAAACATCAAAAATTGGTACAAAACTCCAACTACAGGGACTTACCATGGCGTAATATTGGACCTGTAGTACAAGGCGGCAGAGCGGTTGCGATTCGTCAGTCTTTACAAAATGATAGTATTTTATACATAGCCTATGCCTCTGGTGGTGTGTGGAAATCAATAGATAAAGGTATTACATTTGCCCCAATAACCGATAAATTGCCCTCCCAAATTGTAGGTAGTTTTGCCATTGACCCAAACAATGACCAGATTTTATGGTTAGGAACAGGTGAGAACAACTCATCCCGTTCATCTTATGCTGGCATGGGGGTTTATCGTTCTCTCGATGCAGGTGTTTCATGGCAATATATGGGTTTGGGAGATACCAATCGCATTGGTGATATTATTGTTGACCCCAATGATTCTAATCGAATTTATGTTGCTGCACTTGGTCCTCTTTATAGCAAGGGTGGAGACCGTGGAGTATTTGTTTCTCAAGATGGTGGGCAAAGCTGGGACAAGGTTTTAGCAGGAGATAAGGTTACAGGATTTGTTGATTTATCCATTGCTGCCAACGGTGATATCTATGCTAGTGCTTGGCAGCGGATGCGCAAAGCCTGGAATTTTGAAGAGGCAGGTATTGGCAGTAAAATTTACAAGAGCTCAGATTATGGGCAAAGCTGGAAAAAACTAGCTAACGGCTTGCCATCTGGACGGTTTGTTGGACGTATGGGCGTGGCTACTGCTGCCTCTGATGCAAATATTATCTATGTGGTCGTTGATAATCAAGAGCTACTACCTGAGGCACAATGGGACATGGGTGGCACTGCAGTTAATGCTAAACGCCTAAAGACCATGTCTAGGGAAGAGTTATTGCTACAGGATAAAAAACATCTAGAAAAGTTTTTGAGGGATAATAATTTTCCACCTGAAACCACGGCTGAAATTATTATAGAAAAGCTAAACAATAAGTCAATGGATGCACAAGACCTGGTGAAATCATTAAAAGATGCCAATGCCAATCTTTTCAATACCGATATTAAAGGGTTAGAGGTCTATCGCTCTGATGATGCTGGTGATAGTTTTTATAAAACTCATGATTTACCATTAGCCAATGTGGTTTTTACCTACGGGTATTACTTTGGCAAAATTCGTGTTGATCCCAATGATGCTGATACTGTTTATACCTTAGGCGTACCGTTAATCAAATCAACTGATGGTGGTAAAACCTGGATGTCATTATATGATCCAAAAGTACATGTGGATTATCACGACTTGTGGATTGACCCAAAAAATTCCAAGCATATAATTGCGGCTAATGATGGTGGCGCTGATGAGTCTTATGATGGTGGTGATAACTGGCGTAAGCTTGATTATCAACCTGTTGGACAGTTTTATACCATTGGGGTTGATCTGGCAGAACCGTATAATGTTTATGGTGGCTTGCAGGACAATGGCACCTTAAAAGGCTCTAGTCAGACCAAATGGACTGATGGAGAGTCGTGGCAACGCTTATTTGGTGGCGATGGCATGTATGTCAATGTGCATGAAGATAGCACCTATGTAGGTTATCAGTTTGGTAATTATTTTAGAATTGAAAATGGTAAGTCCACATCTATCAAACCACCTAATTTCATTAATGAAAAACCATTGCGTTACAACTGGAACACACCAGTAATATTATCCTCGCACAATAAAGACATTATCTATTATGGTGCTAATAAATTATTTCGTAGTTTTGATAAAGGTGAAACATATAGTGCCATCAGCAAGGATTTAACTCAGTCATTAAAATATGGAGATGTACCCTATGCAACTATTACCAGCATTTCAGAATCACCATTGGAGTTTGGCAGAATCATTGTAGGAACCGATGATGGCATGGTTTGGGTCACCGCCGATGATGGCAGAAACTGGAAGAATGTAAGCAAAAAATTGCCTAAAAAACTATGGGTATCCAGAGTAGTAGCATCACAATATGATAAAAATGAATTGTGGCTAACACTAAACAACTACAGGAACGATGATATTGGTAGCTATGTATACCACTCTAAAAACTTTGGTAAATCCTGGCAATCAATAGTCAACAATCTACCCAATGAGGCAGTAAATGTCATTAAAGAAGATCCCAAGGTTAAACACCTAGTTTATATTGGTACCGATAAAGGGTTGTATTTTTCAGTTGATGCTGGTTTGAACTGGCAGACTCTGGGAGCAGGGCTGCCAACCGTGCCAGTACACGATTTGGTGATACATCCACGTGAAAATGAGCTGGTGGTAGCGACTCACGGACGTAGTGTGTGGATTGCGGATATTACATATCTTCAAAATTATAAAGATTATCAGGATAAGTCCTTGTTTATATTTGAGTCTGCTACCATCAAGTTTAATCCTAGCTGGAATAGTCGTCTATCGCGCTGGTACAGCACCCCAAAACCCGCATCAACATTTACCCTGTGGTCTAGTGACAATAAAACCGTGCAAATTAACCTTAAAGATGAGCATGAACAAACCATTTACTCAAATCAGATACAGCTACATAAAGGCTTAAACCTATGGAGCTGGGATAATAAACTCAACACTGAACTCGCCCTAAAAGCTGAACAATTTAATAATAAAGATAAAAAGCAGCCATTAAATAAAGCATTAACCCCAGTGAGTGAAACAATACGCTTGGGGTATGAAACATATATTCAGCCAGGCAAATATACACTAGTGGTGAGCCACGAAGATAAGCATCTATCTGCCGAGATTACGGTAAAATAAATACTGACATTATTGGGCAAAGTACCCAACTATAGTCAGCACAACTGTATAAGGCAATGCCATAAAAACCATGCGCATATAGCCTAATTTGATTGCTGGTGCCAGTGCCGAGGTTAGCAGAAACAAAAATGCAGCCTGTCCATTGGGGGTGGCAACCGATGGTATATTGGTACCAGCATTGATTGCTATTGCCAATGTTTCAAAATGTTCGCGACTAATTTCACCAGCATCAAAAGCTGTTTTTACCTCGTTAATATAAACCGTGGCAACAAATACATTATCACTGATAGCCGATAATACGCCATTGGCTAAAAAAAATGCTCTTGGTTGCACCTCAACTGGCATGGCAAGTACCCAGTGAATAATTGGCTTAAATAGCTCTAAATCCTGAATCATACCAACCACAATAAAGAAAACAACCAGCAAGGACACAAACGGCAAAGACTCTTCAAAAGCCCTGCCAATATGGTGTTCTTCAGTAATGCCAGTTAAAGCCGTTACAAGCACCAATAAACTCAAGCCAATCAAACCAACTTCCATTACATGCAATGCCAGACCCATGATTAATAATAGACCGCTAACTGCCTGTACCACTAAGGCATATTTATCTTTGGTACTACGCTTTTTATCTTCTTCATGCAGATAGTTTTTAATAATTTTACCCACAGCTGGATCGAGTTTTGCCCCGAAACCAAATGTTTTGGTCAACTCAACGGTGATAACCACCAGCAACCCTGCAAGCAATACTGGAACAGTAACGTGTAACATCTGAGTGGCAAACTGAATAAAATTCCAGCCCATGATTTCGCTGATTAATAAATTTTGTGGCTCTCCAACCTGAGTGCTAACACCGCCAAGTGCGGTACCTACCGCACCATGCATTACCAGTGAACGGATAAATGCACGAAATTCTGTGAGGGTATCACCACCTAGTTGTTGCCTGTCCAATATTCCATCAGTATTATAGTCTTCATCCATGCTGGAGTGAACTCTTTCATATACCCCATACAGTGCGACAAATACGGCAATCAATACGGCAGTGACGGTTAAAGCATCTAAAAAAGCTGATAAAACAGCGGCAGATAGTGAGAATATCAAGGATAGAATAACCTTGTTTTTTACCTTGGTCAGGATTTTTCCAAACAGAAAAATCAACAGTGGTTTCATAAAGTAAATGAAACTCACCATAAAAACCAATAAAAAGATAACCCCTAAATTAGCATGAATCTCATGCCAGACGGTATCATTATTGGTTAGTCCCAAGGCAAGTATGGCAATGCCAAGCAAGCCACCTGATTGTAGCGGATAACATTTAAGTGCCATGGCAAGGGTCAAAATAAACATGCCAATAAATGCCCAGCCCATTACGATTGAACCAAAAATCAACAGCAAGGGATAGCACAAAAGCAAAAAGCCAAGTATTAAAGCCTTAAACCACACGGGGCTTTGGCCTAAGAATTGTTTGAAAACCATGTTCATATTAGTTTCAAAAACTACAAACCCAGTAGTTCTCTAACTGGGTTTGGACTAACAAATTTTACTGAGCTATATACCCAACTATGGTCAACACAACCGTATACGGTACGGCCATATAAACCATACGCATATAGCCTAGCTTGATTGCGGGAGCCAATGCCGAGGTCAGTAGGAACAAAAAGGCAGCCTGTCCATTTGGGGTGGCAACCGATGGTAAGTTTGTACCAGTATTAATCGCAATAGCCAAAGTCTCAAAATGTTCTCTAGAAATATTCCCGGCATCAAAAGCTGCTCTTACCTCATTGATATAAATCGTGGCAACAAACACATTATCACTAATTGCTGATAGTATGCCGTTGGCTAAAAAGAAAGCTTTTGCCTGTTGGTCAATCGGTAAAGCCAGTACCCACTGAATAACTGGTTTAAATAAATGTAACTCATGAATCATACCAACTACAATAAAGAATACTACCAGCAAGGAAACAAAGGGTAGGGACTCCTCAAAGGCTTTGCCAATTCTATGTTCGTTGGTAACACCAGTGAGTGCGGTGACTATAACTAGCAAGCTCAAGCCAATCAGACCCACTTCCATAATATGCAGTGCCAAACCTACTATTAATAATAACCCACTAAGACCTTGAACAATGAGAGCATATTTTTCTTTGGCACTGCGTTTTTTATCCTCTTCAACGAAGTGCTCTTTTAGAATATTACGAATCTCAGGGGTCAGTTTTGTCCCAAAACCAAATGTTTTGGTCAGCTCAACTGCCACCACCGTCAACATTCCAGCAATAAATACAGGAATGGTTATGTGCGACATTGCCACTGCAAACTCGATAAAATCCCAGCCTACTTTTTGGCTAATTAATAGATTTTGTGGCTCACCAACTATGGTAGAAACGCCACCAAGTGCTGTACCTATAGCACCATGCATTACCAGTGAACGGATAAAGGCACGAAACTCAGATAAAGTATCACCGCCCATCTGTTTGCTATCCACGATTTTATCATGATCTGCACCCATGGCTGAATGTACTTTTTCATACACCCCGTACAGTGCTACAAACACGGCGATTAATACTGCCATCACCGTTAAGGCATCTAAAAATGCGGATAAAAATGCTGATACAGATGCAAATATAAGCGATAAAACCAGTTTGTTTTTGACCTTTACCAAAATCTTGCCGAATATAAATACCAGCAATGGCTTCATAAAGTAGATAAAACTTACCATAAAAATCAATAAGAACAGAACCCCTAAATTCTGTTGAATTTCAGCCCAGACCGTATCATTGTTGGTTAAGCCCAGAGCTAATATTGCAATACCAAGCAAACCGCCAGATTGTAATGGGTAACATTTAAGAGCCATGGCCAGAGTCAAAATAAACATGGCAATAAATGCCCAACCCATGACTGTAGGCCCAAAAATCAACAACAAGGGATAACACAAAGCCAAAAAGCTAATCATAGCCCACTTAAACCAGGTGGGACTTTGACCTAAAAATTGATTGAATACTAAATTCACTAATGTCTCCGAAAATAATTAAAGCGACATTTTACACTATATGAGTTACATTCCCACTGATTTTAGTTATGCTATACCTCTTTACTCATGATATTGGTATAATTTGCCAATGAATAGTAAAACAAATCTGATTAATCCAAGACCAGCAGTCATCAAATATGCTCTAAGCTGGATAATCTATCTGAAAATCTGGCTCATTGCCCAGTTGCCATATAAAATCATCCGATTAATCGGCAAAGGTCTTGGTCGTGTCATCCAATTATTACTGGTATCACGTAAAAAAATTGTGGCTACCAATCTCAAAATTTGCTTTCCCAAGTTAGATTCAACAGCAATAAAACAGCTAAGCCGCCGTCATTTTACCGAGCTAGGTTTAATGATAGTGCAAACTATAAAAGCATTTTTCGGTTCAACAACCAGTATAGAACAAACTGCTATTATTCACGGAAGCCAGCATCTTGATGCCTGTTTAGCTCAACAACAGGGAGTGTTACTGGTAACTGGACATTTCACCGCTCTGGATATGGGAGCTAAAATACTCTGTAAAAAATATCCAATCGCTGGCATGTATCGACCGCATAAAAATCCAGTAGTGGAGTATATGGTAACCAAATCCCGACTTAAATATGCCGCTAAAATGTTTAAACGAGATGAGTTGCGTCCAATCATAAAACACTTAAAAGCAGGAGGCATCCTCTGGTATGCACCTGATCAGGACTATCGCAGAGGACGTTCCGAGTTTGTACCTTTTTTTGGAAAAATAGCATCCACCATAACAGCAACTCACCAGATGGCACGATTGTCTAAATGCAAAGTATTGTTTTTTCATGTACAGCGAAACCATAAACAACCATATTACACTCTAACCATCTCACCACCATTAGCAGATTTTCCTACAAAAGATGCTATTGCCGATACTGCCAGAGTAAATAAGGGTATAGAAGCAATGATAGCTAACAACCCCGCTGAGTATCTATGGGTACATAAAAGATTTAAGACTACTGCGGAGGGTCAAAAAAATCCTTATGAATCCTAGGACAAGCTCTCCTAGCCCGCAACAAAAATAGCACAGTACTACAAATTACGAACTAGCCGAAAGCCAATATATGAAAACCCCAAAGATGGTTTTAGTTTTTGGGATTTATCCAGTTTATTGGACTGCTTACCACTAAACCAAGAGCTGCCCATCGCTATTGGGGTTTGACAGGATGCGTTGTTACAGCTTATCCACTCACTTACATTGCCCTGTATATCATATAGACCTATATTGTTGACAGAAAATGAGGCAACTGGTGCGGTAAATTTAAACTTATCATTGCAGGAGTACTTGCTTTCTTTATTGCGAATTTTATTTGCCTCAGCTCCAGCAACATTGGCTGACTTACATGCACTAAATGTATTGTTGTCTGTAGTGGCTAGTAGCAGCCATTCTTTTTGGTCTGGTAGTCGGTAGCTACTTTGAGTTTGCTGACTTAACCATTTGGCAAATGCCTGTGCATCACCCTGAGACACACAAACAACAGGGTGATTTTGACCTTGAGGGAAAAAAGGTTTATCCCAGGCTTTACTGCCAAAGAAACTACTAGCTCCACCGCCTTTGTGACGGCACTTGCTTGCTGCCCTGCTAGTTGCTTTTACAAATGCTGCATAGTGTTCAATAGTTACTTCATTGAGCATTGCTGCTAGATTTTTGGTTAGTAGAATTGTTTCGATACCCTGTGAGTCTAGTAGCTTGTCCCCAATCTGCGGACCCGTTTTTAATCTAACTAGTTCATTTAATGTTTCAATTAATTCATGTTCTGGTGATAAATTTTGCACAACTGCTAGTAACTCACTCACTTGCTCAACTGGTATGCTGATAGCTGATAAATCCAATTGCTCTGCAGTTGCCAATATTGCGGCTTTCTGGAGTTCAAATTTAGAATTAATATTGTTGGTTTTTTGGTTAAACTGGATAACAGATTTGACATGCTTTTGAGCTAAACTAAACTCATGTTTACTAAGTGCCGAATTAATCAGATGATAATATTTTCTGCCTATTGTGTGCAAGCCTTCTTGTGCTTGAGTATTTTGTGGGTTTAGTTCCAGCACCTGTAAAAGTTGCTCAGTAGCATTATTGCTATCTGGTTTTGATAGCTGATAGAGGTCAATATTTGCAGATGCCCTGTTTAGTAAAATATTTATCTCCTCGTTTGGAGGCATCTTGTCACTAGAGTTGCCAATAATCTCTGCACCAGGAGGTTGCTGCTCCATTAGATTTTGCTTGATCTCATCAATAGAAAGTTCATTGTTTAAACTATCGGCTCCTGGCATATTATCCTTGTTATTGTTGTTATTGGGCATGTCATTAGTGTCGCTAATGATTTTGGCTACATCAACAGGCACAATATCGGCAGTGTTAACTGGCTTGGTAGCAACAGGACTATTTTGGTCATTAGCAACTAGATTGATAGGTTCAGGTGTCTGGCTCAATTTAAACAAAGTAATTGCAACAATTACCAGCAACATCAGAACTGGCACAAGCCACTTAAGGTGCCATCTCCTGTCACTCAGAAGCAGGTGTTGGATTGATTTATTGGTTCGCTGCAAAGAATTAGTGGGAACCGTATCAAGTGCAATTCGCAACTCTAGCATAGACTGGAACCTATCCCGTGGGGCTTTAGCCAAGCATTTGTCTATAAGGCCTTGCCAGTGCCGCATTTTTCCAGATAGCTTTGGAGGCTCCATACTAACATGGTCGACCAAGATTGAAATACTGTCATCAGAATCAAACGGCACATTGCCAGTTAGTCTTTCATAGATAACAATTCCTAGCGAATAAATATCAGAATGGACACCAACTTTTAATGACCGAGCCTGTTCTGGGCTCATATATTGGGCAGAACCTACAATTTGATGTTCTTTGGTCATGCGTGTTCCATCTTTGGAAATAGCTATGCCAAAATCGGCTATGCGTACATTACCAAATTTATCAAATAATAAATTTTCGGGCTTTATATCTCTATGCACTACTCCTCGATCATGAGCAAATGCCAAACCATCACAAACTGATTTAAGTAGCTCAATAAACTCCTGTTCATCCTCAAGAATATAGCTGGAAAAATCACCATGATTTAAATAAGGCATAGTGAAAAACACCTCACCAGCCGCTGTTTGACCAATACTATAGATACTAATGATGTTTGGGTGATCTAGATGAGCAATGGTTTTAGCTTCGTGTTTAAATCTTTGCACATCCAGGTCATTATTAGCAATTTCCAGCCGCATAACTTTTACTGCCACCTCTCTTTTTAATGATACCTGTTCAGCTAAATAAACTACAGACATGCCTCCTTCTCCAATCTTGCTTATTATTTTTAAGCCTGATATTTTGAGGTTAATATTATTTACTGTTTTGAGCATTGCCACATGTTAAGAAGAAATTTCTACCAAGGTATAGCAGTCTAGTCTATTCTTAATCGAATTTCTAATCATGTAGCGGTTAGTTTGTTGCTTTTTATGAAAAATAGGGTAAATAAATGTAACAATTAATCAAATAACCAAACGCCTGACATAAATTAACCATAGTCATGTGCCTCTCTTATGTTAAAATTTAGGTTCAACCCTAAATACTGGAATAAATCTGTGGATATATCACATTTAAGACAAGAATATTGTAAGACGGGACTTAGCCGAGGCAGTCTTGATGATAGTCCTTTTGTGCAGTTTGGCAACTGGTTTGAGCAAGCCCAAAATGCTAAACTGAATGAGCCAAATGCCATGAGTATCGCAACTGTTTCAGCCAGTGGTGTGCCATCAG
>UOEW01000345.1_pt1 | contig 11493 bp, 8 predicted proteins | sample 1988701 | NCBI WGS metagenome assembly UOEW01 (sample SAMEA4712195, study PRJEB27164) | hydrothermal vent metagenome | biome: marine basaltic hydrothermal vent biome; feature: marine hydrothermal vent; material: mineral | place: Pacific Ocean | collected 2011-06-14/2011-07-23 | depth 1719 m | reverse complement strand
ATTGCAGGACTACGGTTTTACGGGTTTCCATACCTTTGGTAGCTGGTTTTTTAATAATTACATTGCCAACTGGATCGACAATGGTGGACAACTTGTGTTTTGCTCCAAAGTCCACCATAAACTTGCGTACTTTATCTTCTTTTTTTGACGGTCTAGGTACTGCATTCAAGCTGGCAAAGTTGCTCCATAGGGTGTTGGGGTTTAGTTTTTTAATTTCAGCATTCATAATTAGACTCATTGTAATTTTTGAAATATTTTATCTATTTTAGTATAATTAATCCAGCTAATTCTTATATTGATTGAATTCATCCTATTGTATTTTAAACCACTGTCTCTTTAATAGTTCCTGAAATAAATTGAATTTTTTACACTTAACTTCACACAATATGTGATTATAGATGCTAAAATAACGTTGTTACACTGTTGCCAAATATTCATTAATGATTAATAAGAAACATTACAAAGCCGAACCACAAAAATCACAAGATTGCACTGTGGTCAAGCCTTTTCATGGGGCTGATAAATTACTGAGTCATATACACTCAACTTTTGGTCACGGTATCAAAGCTATAATGATGTCTTATTTTGATACGGTCGAGAAACTTTTGTTGGAAATGGCGGAAAAAGCAGGCTCAAGTAGCAGGGGGAAACTATATTTAGAGTCAGCAAGGTCAATCAAAATACATAAATTAAATGTTCTTTCGTCATTTTTGAGTACAATCAAGCAAACATTTGTTTTGTTTGAAAATAACAAATTTAATTATTTCAAAAATAAAACTAACAAAACAGCTAAACAAAATAATTTAATTTCCACATCATTTGACAGGAACGATGTAAATGAAAAGCTGGTACAAAATACTCTTATTCATAAATCTGAAAGCATTCATAAAAATCATCTTTTGGCATTTGAAAAACGATTTTCATGTTTAATAGCAACCGCTTTGGAGCCTTATCATATTCCCATTGGGCCATATGTGCTGGTTTCGGCGTTTGCCAAGAGCATTAGATTATTGCATCTGGAGTTAAATATAAAACTTATTTTATATAAACATTTTGAGCATGGAGTTATGACTCAAATCAGTAACCTTTATAAAGAAGTTAATCAATATTTAAACAGTAATGGAATTGTCACTGGTCTTGAAAACAATATTGTTACTACACAACCTGGCAGTCCAAATTCTCAAATAGTACACTCACATCCCTCAATAGTTGATAAAAAACCTATTTTGACTATTCTAACAACTGTACAACAGCAAGTCCTCAAAGATATAACTATAAACACACCTAACACCGTAGCTCCAGTGGGTATAAAAAATACCTTACTAAGGCAGTTAAAGTCGATTAATCAACATAATAAAGATACGATTAATCTGGTTACAATGTTGTTCCAGTCTATTGCTGAGGATAGAGATGTTCCTCTCTTAGTTCGAGCTATTCTGATAAAACTATATATTCCATATTTGCAAGCTGCAATTTTAGACAGCAATTTACTGGCAAACAAACAACACCCAGCACAACTATTATTGGAAGAAATTTCTAGCACATCAATTGGTTGGAGTGTAGAGCTTGATATAGGTAAAAAGTTTATTAACCAGATTAATAATACAATAGATGTAATTTTATCTGCTAGCGACTTGAACGAAATATTTTTTAATAACCTCCTTAGAACCTATCAAAAGTTTATCAGGCAGCATAAAAATGATTTTAAGGTAGAACAGCAAAGAATAAAAGATAAATCAATGGGACGAATTAAGATTGCTGCCGCCATGAGAACGGTTGATGCTCTGCTTGCCCATAAAATGGAAAATGTATCAATACCAGCACCTATAAGCAATATATTATTAGGCTCATGGAGAAACTTACTTACTTTATTATTGGTACGCCACTCCAATACTTCTGAACAATACCTATGTGGAATTAAGTTTGTTGACAGCCTTATTGATATTTTAAAGTCAACAAAACAACATGATATAGTGATTCAGAATCAAATAGAAAATTTATGCAAAGAGTATGAAGAAGGCTTGAAACTGGTAGCATATAACGGTAGTGAATTAACTGATAAGATAAATGAATTAAGCCAGTGTCTGTTAAATTTATTTAAGCCTGATACCAAGAACGTACAAATCAATTCAGCAGTAAAAAAAGAGACATCAGACTCAGTCACGACAAAAAGATATACTAAGATTGCCGATAGGTATCATAAATCAACAAAAAAGATTCTTACCAGTTCTGATAACCTCAAGGGCTTGAGCAGCAAAGATATAGAGTTGGTAGGCTCGATAAAAATTGGTATGTGGTTTGAATTTACCCGCAAAAACAACAGTCCAGTTAAGGCTCAACTATCCTGGACAAACCCAAAATCGGGGAAATTACTATTTGTCAATTCAAGAGGGCTGAAAGTTACTGATAAAACCTCCAAAGAATTGGTTTCTGGCTTGAAAGATAAAAGTATTGCCATAATCCAAATATAACGATATTCTGCAATATACCATATTGAAATCAAGGGGTTCACTCAAAACTGGAGTTAAAGATTACCTCTGTACCCGTGATAGTTGCTATACCAATTCCACCTGTTCCAATAATATCTCTTTTATTGCCTGGTGATAATTGCTTGTTATCATCTGGCTCATCTTCTAATTCCTGCTCTTCTATTTCTATCTCTCCAAAACTAAGGGTATTGGTGCTAGAGTCGTAAATTGCATCTTCAATAGATATCTGCATACCAACTTGCAACTGAGCAAAAAATGTTGTCATATCTACCATATTGTCATCTAACTCAAATAATGAGTTGGTACTATCGATTGTAATTCCAAGTACTGTAATAAAAGGCTGGTTGATGGCAGTTACACCACCTCTTAGCTCTGACTCATCAAGTTCAACTTCACCTTTGTCTTTAACTCTTTGGGCAAATATATTGCCAGCAGAATCAACAAATCCACGAACTTCTATCTGCCTAGGCTCATCTAGGCCTGAGCTGATTATGTTATTATCATCTCGGGTTTGCGGGATTATCCGTACATTAACTCCCATGATACCAATACTCTGGTTGAGGGTAATGTCCGCAGGTGCAACTGGGGCAATTATTTTTACTCGATAGTGGATAAAACGAATAGTTTGTGCATCTATCAAGCGGTTATTAGTATCCAGCATACCTTGGACCTCAACCTTGGTACCTATATCAATGTGCTCAACCTCACCATTGTCAAAACCTGTGGTTGCATCAAAGAATACGGTTAAATTATTTATTTTAAATGATACCAAATCAACAAATTCTGAAATAACGCCCTCAACCACAACTGGTATCGAATTGTTTGAATCCTCATCTACATCAGGGGTTTGGCATTCTATACTGGTTAGAGTTGTTAGCGGTTGTCCAGAAACATAGCTTGCATCAGGGCTGGTTTTTATCGATACAAAAGAGTTATTAATAAAACCATTGGCACAATTAGTTGCGGTAACGCCATTAATGTTTATAGTTAAGTCGCCAATAGTAAATGTTGTTGCCGTAATATTTCTGGCGAAGCCACGTAACTTCCATTCTGACATTGAGTTGTCTAATTCCAATCTAGATAGCTCCAGAGAATTATCAATCGCGCTGATTACTCCACTAACTTTGACCAAATCCCCAACAACAAGCTGATTGCTTGAATTAATATTTTCTAGCACTGTAGCAGCCGTAGTAAAGACTTCTTGATCTAAAATCATTAATGGCTGCGTACTTGTGATTGGGGCAATAATATCTGAAATTAAATTAATTTCACTAAATGTCCCTTGTGATATAGTCGGATTTACATCGTCATTTATTCTAAACCTAATTTTATAGCCGCCAGTACCTATTATATCCAACAACGAGGGGCTTATTAGTGCACCATCTAGTGTTATTACTGTATTGCTATCAATGGTGAAATTGCGAATATCGTTTACCGTCAGATTAACCGCGGATAACTGCATAACCATTAGAGTACTAGTGATTAAACTAAATAATTTTAGCTGTTTCATTGTTTTTCTCTTCAAAATAATAGGTTCCTAGACCTAGTTGATAGGTGGTTTGTGCATATGGTTTATCATTCAACATAGATAACTTATTATCAATTGAGATTAATAGCTTATCAGTCTCAGAATAAATAAAGTCCATAGCTTCTTGTTTATTTAAATCTGGTATTTCCCAAGCAAAGACCATTTTTTGAAATCTTTTATTCTCTTCATTTAACTCGCTATCATTAAAAACCAATGTATTTAGCAATTCACCTGCTGAGGTGCCATAGAGCTCAAGATTTAATAATTGTTGCTTATCAGGTTTGGATGAGTAATCCTGTCTAATGAGTCTCACTACATCATGTGATGTCTCAACTGATTTAACATTTTCTAGTTCATCCAATACCGAACGCATAGTTGCTCCGCCGCTATATTTTTCTACCAGTGAACTAAATGACAAATCACCATAAACTGGTAATTTTACTGGTTTTCTGTTGCTATCCAAATAATCAGAATCATTGCACCACCCTGAGAGAACTTTAGTTGCTCTATTCCATGTTTGCTCAGTTACCTCAAGTGGCTTTTCAATTTTTAATATCCTGTCAATTTCTACCCTAGATAAACCTGTTAATATTGCTACCCTAGTTTTAGTCTGCTTTTTATCTGGGTTAATTCTGAATTCCGTATTATCAAATGCAGTATCAATATAAACCCTCTTCAGCCAATCGGAGGCAGTTTTATAAGGTATTGAGTTTCTCAAAAACAATACCACCAACGGCCTAAAAATCCTATATGCCATATAACTTAATAATTTATTTAATTTCTCTAGCCCCATATCTTATTATTCTAAAATTCCTCTGTTAGAACAGCATAGTATCACCAGCAAAGGTATATGTAAAGTAAATTACAAAACCAAATAACAAATTATTCAAAACCTGATTTAAATATAATGTCATTATTGATTGTGATGCTTGCGGCAAAAATTTCAAACTCCCCTACTGTCTGACTAGCGGTTTCATCTTCTTGTTCCCAGATTATATGGATACTTTGACTATTTGGATTACTAGCCAGGCTAGTGCGTCTGGCATCATAGGCAATACTGTTATCTGGACCAGCGTGAGAGACTCTTATGTCGGGTAACTCCAGCCTGTTTTGAGTGACTTCATCAATTATTTGATAGTATATTTCAAATTCACCATCAAAGTTAGTGTCCCCACGCCAGCTTACAGCGTAGGCATTGTGAGCAGGGAAGTAAACAGTTGCTGGTTTAAAGGCATCAAAATTGTTGTTGCCAATTGGTCCCATGTTACTGATGACAAAATCATCTGGTCCTATTGCTGCACCAGCAGCAGATAAAACTTGCCCAAATATCTCAAATTCATTACCAATATAAGCTCCTGTGGCTGGGTCTGCCGACCATACTATCAGATATTCATTGCGGCTACTGTTCCAACTAACAGCTGGGTACCGTGCTGCCCTAGTTGCAAATCCAGGTACGCCAGTTTCGGAAATCTGAAAGTCATTTGTACCAACTTCTGCTCCAGTTGCGGCGTTAATTCTTTGCCCATAAATCTCAAACTCGCCACTAACATGTCCTGCATTATTGTCATCTGCATACCAGACTACTAGAAACTCATTACTAGTTGCATTATAGGCTATATCTGGTGAATATGCATCAAACAGGTTATCGCCGTTTGGTCCCATATCTGAAATTCTAAAATCATTTGTGCCAATTTCATTGCCTGTTGAACTAATTTGTTGGGCATAAATTTCGAACTCGCCTGCTGCATTTATTAAGTTGCCATCTTCTCCTCGCCAAACTACCAGATAATTATTATTGGTAGAATTATAGGCAACTACAGGATCAATTGCATCATAGGAGCGATTTGCTGTTGGGCCCATGTCAGAAATTCTAAACTGTGAGCCAATATTTTGTCCATTCGCAGCATTAATACGCTTACCCCAGATTTCAAACTCGCCTTCAAGAGTACCTACATTGGTATCACCATACCAGACTATTAGATATTCATTGGCAGCTGAGTTATAGGCAACACTGGGATTACGGGCATCATAAGCGGTATCTCCTGCTGGACCCATTTGGCTTATTCTGGCCGGTGTACCAATGTTTGCACCAGTTATCGCATTTTGTCTTTGTGCATAAATTTCAACTTCTGTTGTCAGAGCTGCACCAGCACCGCTTAGAGATTGAGTTGCCTCAAATACGATATAGTATTCCTGGTTTTGTGAATTAAATGCAATGGCAGACTCCTCAGCATCGTAGTCCTTGTTTAAATTAGGACCAATATTAGTCACCCTACTTGCTGGAGTGGGCACTGTATATGTGTAAGCATTTAAGCTTAGGATTAAGCTACATAAGATAATTGTTTTCATAATGTTTTCCGATTAAAATTCCAATTGCAGGCGAACCTGATAAATATTAAGAGTTTCATTAATCCCAAAACTATTGGGACTGGCTTTGGCCTTAATATAGTTAAACATGAGGCGATTTTTGTTGCTCATATAGTAGTTGATACCTATGGATAAATTTTCTTGAAATCCTGCATTTAAATCCTCAGTATCCAAATCAAGAAAACTATAACGGGCACTAATCTCCCATGTTTTCCAATTTTTTACCTTAGGAGAGTTCCACTCTCCTTTTTTAAAACTGAATCTACGCTTGCCGTTAAACATCCGACCTATCACCAGATATCCGCCACTGTAGTTTAAGTCTGCACCATATTCACGAATAAGATTGTTTTGGATATATTCGCTTTGAATACTCCAGTTATCAGTCTTCCATAATGCTTCGATAGCATATTTTTCAATTGTATTTACAAAAAACAATTCGCCAGTATCCAGTAGCCTGCGACTAAATGTATTTGACTCTGGCAATGCTCTAACTCGTATATTTTCATCTGGCTCACGATATTGTGCTGATAGACCCACGTAAATTCGTCCTTTGAGGGCCTTAAATTTTTTCCCTATTCTGGCAGTTGCACTTTGACCATAACTGCTGGAACTGCCTAAGTTAAAGTGATCATCGCCAAATACACCAATACGCATATTCCAACTATTACCATAGTGTACGTAGTTAAGACCTGTACCATAACGTTCGGTTAAGGCACTGGCAATTGAGCGTTCCATGAAAAAATTGTATTTTGAATTACTGACACTTTCCAGACTAAATGGCATTTCCATCTTGCCCAGATAAAATTCATTGTGTTTATTAACCCTGTATCTTATCCATGCTGCTTGAGTCGCACCTTTTTTGGTTCTATCTGTTTTCGCAAAATCAGATTGTAGATATGCTGAAAATTTATCATTAAATTTAGTAAACAACCCAAATCTGAACCGCCTAACATTGTAGTCTTCAGAAATAAACTGAGTATAATCATCGTCATAATAGCTGTAATCCACTTCCATTCTACCAGCAAAATCAAAACTGACTTTAGATTCAGCAGCTAGGGAGCAAACAAGCACAAGTAATACTATATTTCGCATTATCTACTATCCTCTACAAACCAGTTATACACCTTAGTGCTTAACTGTGCTAAATTGTTGGCATCTTCAAAGTCATGTGCAACATTAGGAAGGGTAACCAGATTTATTTGGTTGTTTATCTGGTGTTTTGAGTATTGATTATTCATAAGCGTAATCCAGCTTTTTGCTCGTTCTAGTCTATTTTTACCTTGAAGAGCATCAATTCTTTTATTTTTATTTAATGACTTATCTCGCTGACAGTCTTGTTCGCCAATATAGACGCGGAATTTAGTTCTTAACAGGCGCTTAAGTTCAAAGTTAATATCGGCGAACTCATCTTGTAGTTTTAAACCAATTGGATAATCAAGATTAAATGCTGGCATGGTGTACCAGCCTGCTGCTACGATTGCAACTTTATTGACATCAGCTGGGTGTGCAAAAGCATAGCGATGAGCAAACTGAGCTCCTGCTGAAAAACCAAATAAATTTAATTTATCACAGCTAAATTTATATTTTTCTTTTAGCTCATTAACAATTGCCTGCAGGATATAATCAGCACGTGGGCCTTTGTTTTTTCTGCCAAGCCTCTGATAATCGCTAGCATATTCTTTGGAAAAAATTGGTGCAATCAGTATGGTATTTTTGTCAGTTACCTTATTAAAGCTGGTTATGATTTCTTTGGCATTTCTAGATATACCATGAATTAATATCACAATATTATCTATTTTTCCTGCACCTAAACAATACAAGTATTCAACCTGTTGATGGCTGGCTAGTTGTACCTGGCTAATATGCAGTTTATTTAAGTATTTTTTTGGGTTATTTTTTAGCATGATTTTTTATTAGTCTCATTGATTTATTCGGTTTTTTAATTAATTTATCAAGATTCCATTGTTTACTGCATAGTGAAATCAGTTGCTGGTTATGAGTAGCAACTATCAGGGTTCCGTTATACGATTTTAAGAGTTGTTTAATGATCAAAAATCCACCTTCATCAAGATAACTTTCAGGCTCATCCAAAATCAAAATAGCTGGATTGCCAAGTAAGGCTCTAAATAAGGAAATTCTTGCTTTTTCACCTGAGGAAAAATTTTGACCATGTTCATTGACCTGAGTATTTAATCCCCTTGGCAATTTTCCAACTAGTTGCTCTAGCTGGCAAAATCTCAACAAACCATTTATTTCCTTTTTATCAGCATCAGGTTTTCGATAACATAAGTTCTTTTTCAAAGAACCTTTTATCAGCAGTGCCTCTGCTGATGAGTAACCAATATTGCGGGCTCGGTCGCTAGATATGGTCTTATTTGGATAGATGCCATTGACCCTGATTTTGCCTTTGTCTGCTTTAATTAAACCAAGCAATAGATTTAACAAGGTACTCTTACCTGAGCCATTACTGCCAGTAAGGGCAATGTGCTCACCCTGTTTAGCACTCATATTTAAGGCACTAAACACTGGCAATATCTGTACATTCCTGATTGAAATTTTACCCAGAGCGTTAGAAATTCTGGCTACTTTTTCCTGCCTGCTTTTGCCTCTAATGATTCTGGGCATATTATAAAGCTCCTGAATCTTGTTAATTGAAAGCTTTGCACCTTGGTAGTATTCCTGCACTCGTCCTAGTTCTCTAATAGGAGAGTTGATAAATAAAATTATACTGATGAGGGCAGTTATTTCATCAGTGCTTAAAAAATTATCATTGTATCCATTAAAAATAAAAAAAAGGCTGATTAGAACTAATGCTGATGAGTCCCCAATTCCCCGTAGTAAACCAAGAAAAATACCCTGTTTGGCAATATTATCTTCCAGCTTATTTGCTACCAAATTAATTTTAGCAACCTCTTGCTGTTCTTTGCCCATAGTTCTTATCATGGGTAAAGCCGATAGTCTTTCTACCAATAGGCTATGGATTTTAATCCGTTTTTCCCGTACCTGTTTAATAGAGTGTTTTAGCTGGTGACCTACTGCCATCGCGGCAGAGATTAAGACAACTAAAGCAACTGCAATAACTATCCCTAAGCTGGTATTGATGCTCATGACTAGCATGATGGTTATACTGAGTAAAATACTGTGGGTTACAAGCCGGGAAATGCCCAAACTCAACCATCGCTTCAAAACGGACAAATCGCCAGCTAATCGTGAAGATAGATTACCAATTGTTTTGGTTTGAATATCACGAATTGAGGCACGCATAAGTCTTTTCAGCAAGCTTGAGCGGATTGAGTTTATGTATTTTTGTGACATTTTTTCTGCAACGTATCTTTCATGCACTCTCAGTAAAACTATACATCCAGCAGCTAAGAGCAGGTAGATTACATTTTGAGTAGCAATTTCCTGCCCCTGACGGATTTGTGCTGATAAATTTTTTATCCAATAGTAACTACTAATTACAATTAGTGATTTTATCAACCCATTGACAATTAGTTGGGCTATAGCCTTATATGACTTAGCCCAAAAGTTTGCAGGGGGACGAAATGGTGAAAAGTTCGTATACATTATAGTTCTTTTGAAATGATACTCTGGTTGACATCACTGGCTAATCTATCTAATAAAGCATGCCCAAAACCAGGTGCGGTTATTTCTGTCTTTTTGAGTATAGGTGTGGCAATAGACTGCTCAACCTCTTGCGTACCAAGTGGATTGGAAGAGACAACACCAGATACAGCTAAAACATTGTAACCTAAACTTTCTAGCCAATTTGTACCATATATTGCTGAAGTACTGTCACCTGCGGTGTAAATCATAGCAGTAGTTGTATTTAATACTTCTTGTGACTCCAGCAATCTCTTGGTTTCACCTTGCAGGATTCCATCAGCTACTTCAACAACAATAATATCGACACCTTGTGTACTTAAGTGAGCAAGCATATTATGAAACACGCTGATTAACTTCTCATTTGACATAAGGTAGGTTGTTGCATAACCTGCATCAGTGAAATCAATGCCATGTTTGACTCCAGCATCTAGAAAATGCCATAAATCTCCACCAGAACCAGTGCCAGTAACTTTTGCCGCAGCTACATTATAGCCATCAGCAGTAAGACCTTTAATAATACTGGCAACTGTTGTAGTTTTACCAGCATTCATTGATGAGCCAGCAACTAGTAAAATAGGGATATCGGTATTAACTTGTTGGATATTTGTATTTAATGTACAGTAATCTCTAAGGTTGATAATGTGACCATCTTTATTGCCTATTAGTCCCAGAGGCTGTATCTCTGTTGCTGGTTTTACCTTTGGGCTTTTATGCCGCATAAGAGAGGCAATACCACCACCAGCCACAAGGTGACAGGCAGATAATGTGTCTGGAACAATGGATTCAAATTGATCCGGGGCATACCTATGACCGTAACAAACAATAATCTTATCTCCCACAAACATTCTACTTCTGCGTCCATTGGGCTGTTCAAGGCGGCAGTGTTGTCTTAGCCGTGTTACTTCACACAAGACCAAATCACCAGGCTGTGGTTTTACATCGCCTGTAATCAGGGTTTTTATATTATCAAATTCAACATTACGAGTGGTGAAAGCACGTTTGCATGTTTGCAGTACAAATGGAAAGGGTTGTACCTGTACGTTTCTGCCTGTATTGTCTTTGACTAGTTCTATTTTTCTTGTTTCTGTAACTGTTTGCATATTGATTTCCTCTGTGTGTGCGTGTAATATATTTTACAAAAATACTAATGTCAATTATTTTGTAAAAATATTTACATAATTTGTGACGGTAGTCGCATTTTAAAGGAAAATCTGTGTAATAGTCTGCGTAATATGTCAAAATATGGCTCTATATGAGATGCAGCGGATGTTTTTGTTAGCCTGCCTATTGCATAGGAATACAGAATTTTAGGGTCATTTAGTAAGCCCCAAATCCCGATATAGAAAATACTATGTTAGCACAAGTCCTTGATGCATCTAATGCGTGGTTAGCCGAAGATATAGCAACGGTAATTTTTTAGGTAGTTCAGCAGCATTTTTTAGATGAATAAAAGATTGAGAACCGAAGATATAGGGCAGATAATCGCTACTATACTGATCGATT
>UOEW01000363.1_pt1 | contig 11526 bp, 6 predicted proteins | sample 1988701 | NCBI WGS metagenome assembly UOEW01 (sample SAMEA4712195, study PRJEB27164) | hydrothermal vent metagenome | biome: marine basaltic hydrothermal vent biome; feature: marine hydrothermal vent; material: mineral | place: Pacific Ocean | collected 2011-06-14/2011-07-23 | depth 1719 m | reverse complement strand
TAACTCAGGTTCTGTTGGTTTCTCAAATACCGCAACATTCACAGGGTTAACTGCAGGTGCTAACAGTGATTTTCAAATCGTAGATATCAATGGCGATGGTTTGGCTGATCTGCTTTATCCTCAATCGGGGCTATCGGTACGGTATTTGGAGATACAAGGCAGTGGTTACGGATTTTCAGACACATTGATACAGATTGACCTGCCCGGTGATCCAGCTTTGATACCTGAAATAATCCCACCACCTGAACCCATTGACTTCATGCTATATCGATTTTATCAGGATGATAATCTTAATGTGATTGCCAATGATGTCAATGGTGATGGGGTAGCTGACTTGATTTTGCGGGTAGATGTTTACTATCTGGAAAATCCACCACGATTAAATGATCCTCAACCCTACCGGTTTATCTCAGCAGGCGAGGAGCTACTTCCAAATGGAGAACCCATGCAAATCCTAGACTCCTCTCACTGGGTTGCCTTTATCGGCAACGGCCTTGATAACAACAACAAACTGGACTACTACTCCGAGCTTTACTATATTAAAAAAACCTCATCACTGTCTGATGCTGCGAGCAAAGACATTAAATTCATCGACATTAATGCCGACGGTCTAACTGATGTAATTGCTAAAAACACCACCAACAACTGGCAATACAAATTAAGTAATGGCACTGGTTTTAATACCTTCACCGATGTTGACCCAATCTCAAATGAAGATCAAATGCAGTTATTTGATTATAACTTAGATGGATATATTGATATTGTTTATCCACTATCAGTATCAGGTCAGCCCTACTATGCCAAGAGATGGACTGGTAATGGTTTTAGCACTCAATCTTTTATTGGTGCAAGAGCTGAAAACTTCGATCAAAACCTAAACCTGTTTATGGACATTAACGGCGATGGAGCCACAGATCATATTCGCATAACCTCTGGGAGCATTCAGAAAATTTACTCCAGAGCCGACACATACAGCTCACCTGATAAAATCACCAAATTCACCAATGGATTAGGTGCAATAAATCAGGTATTGTATCGGCCGCTAACATTTTCAAGCACCTACACTCAAGGCAATCATCAAACCACCGCATTAAATTATGGATTAGGCTCACCCGTTTTGGATTTAATGGGTGCTATTTATGTGGTACGCCAAGTGGAGTTTTCATCACCCATTGAAGGCGATGAAGATTATAAAAATACCATCCGTTATAGATATGAAAATGCCAAAGTCCAAACAGGCGGACGTGGCTTTTTAGGGTTTGAAAAAATTATCACTGCAACCCCAGTAAAATCCGCCGATGATAGCGATGTTAAAATTTTACAAACTACCACCACTTATAGGCAGGATTTTCCCTACAACGGCATACCTGTTAATACCGAAATAAGGCAATTAACTGATGATTTTTATAGTAGTCAAAATGTCCCGCCAGTTTGCGATGACACCGATGGATGCTTTCCCCCACCATGTGAGGTTGGCACAACATGCGAAGTTATTCCTAGAGGTGTTGCAACAGGTATTTTATTGGCAGAAACTATTAGTTCAGTAGCTCAAAATAATGCTACAAATAGATATAAATTTGCCTACATAGATAATAGTGAAACAAAAACCTATGATCCAGATACTGGCATATTGCTCAAATCTGCTATCCAAACATCAACCCATGATGACTATGGCAATCCATTAATTACAACTCAAGTCATTAAAGATGGGGCAGGTACAACCTTACAAACAAATATCATAAATAGTACCTACTCAAACATTACCACAGATGGCAAATGGCTAATTGGCTTACTAGAAACAAGCACTACCAGCAGAACCAGAACAGGAAAGCCAAATGTTACAACAGAATTAGAATACGATTACAACGAAACAACAGGACTATTATTAGAAGAAAGAATAAATCCAAATGCAGGAAGTGACTTATTTTTACGCATAAAATATGAATATGATAATTATGGGAATGAAACAAAAGTAATGTCCTGTTCAAGCGATTTAACCACATCACAGTGTTCAAGTTTAACACCAAGTGGATCAGATGCAACCAACCCCGATAAAGTTCACCGGTACAACCGTTTAACTTTTGATGCAAAAGGTCGATACATTGACGAAACATACAATACACTCGAACAAAAAATATCCGATGTAACGGCTTATGATATTTATGGCAATCCTTTAACAACTGTTGATATCCTAGGCAGAACAACGACTAATATTTATGATACTTTTGGGCGTTTAACTTCAAGCAGAAATACTTTGGGAGAATGGTCACAGACATCAAGGCAGTGGTGTGCAGGTTTAGCAGGTGATTTAGCCTGTCCAGCTAACAAAAATATAAAAGTAAGAGTAAGACAAACAGCAGCAGGAGGTTCTACATTCTATTCATACCTCGATATACAAGGAAAAGAAGTAGCAACGATAAGTAAAACATTCAACTTAGATGATGATGCAGTAACCACAGGTAATGAGCAATGGAGCATAAGCCAAATATGGCTCGATCAGTTTGGCAGGCAAGTAAAAACTCAAGGACCTTATTTTTTGGGTTCAAACGACATCCCAGAGACCACCACTGAGTTTGACAGATATTCAAGACCAACAAAAGTAACTCTATCCGATTCAAGTACCCAACAAATGAGCTACTTTGGTTTTGTAACAACTACAACTAATGGCTTGGGACAACGCAAACAAGAAACTAAAAACGCCCTAGGACAGATAATTGAAATCAGTGACTTTGATCAATCTGGTACTAACCCAAATTATCAAAACACTTTGAGTTACACACACAACTCACAAGGACTGATCACACATATCAGACGCACCACTGACAGTACAACTGAGTTACTTTCAATCAATACCTATGATCTGGCTGGTAGAAAAATCAGTATTAATAGTGTTGACTCTGGATTAATCACGACAATATTTAATGCTGAAAGTGAATTTGTTGAAACAGAAGATGCCAAAGGTCAAGTTCTAAAAAATTATTACGATACACTTGGGAGAGTTTATAAAACCCAAAGCTGGGACAACAATGTATTACTCACCACAACTAAAAAAGGGTTTGATGCAACCACGGGTCTTGTGGAGTTGGAAGAAAAATATTTAGGTAATGATACCCTGCCAGATTACATAATGACCAATCAATACGATACCTACAAACGGGCATCAAGCACAACCATAAGTTTTGATGACTCAAACAATGTTTGTACAGGAGCAAGCTGTAATTATTCTGTAGGTGTTTATTATGATCAATATTCAAGAATAAAATACCAGCAGGATGCCTCAACAAAAGCCATCGAAAACCACTACACAACCGCTGGCTACTTAAACCGTATTACTGATGCGGACGATGCTAATAAAGAATACTATCAACTAATCAAAACTGATAAATGGGGAAATATTAGCACAGATAAAAAGGCTGGTAACAATAACTTAATCACTACCTATGGGTATGATATTAACCGTGGCTGGTTAAATTCAATAAACTCAACTCATCAGGACTATAGCTACAACTTTGACATACTTGGCAATTTGGTAAAGAGAACTGATACCAGCAATAATCAATCCGAGTGTTTCAAATATGATCGCCTTAATCGCCTAACAGATACTTATCATTTCAACAACTCAAATCAAAATTGCAACATTACAACAGGTAATACAGAACACAAAACAACAGCTTATGATGGCAGTGGCAATATCACCCTCAAAGATGGACAGATATATAGTTATCTTAATGCGAATAACAACACTATTGGCTCATCACCCCATCAGGTTCAATCCAAAGGCTTGCAGAATTTTACTTATGATAATAATGGCAATCTAAGTCAGTCTACCAATTTTATAAACAGCAATGGTAGTTCAGTGACACGAAATATAGAGTATACTGCTTTTGACAAGATTAGTCGTATATACACAGGTTCAATCCTTATTCCAGATGAAGAAAGCCTCTATCGATACAACACATCTGAAAAAAGATTCTCAAGGAAAGATACCAACTCTGATGGGCAAACTTCCGTTACTCATTTTATTGGAAATGTCGAAGTAGAATATAATCATAACGGTCAAGTAGCCTACAAACGCCAACTAGGCAACTACGCCATCATCACCGAAACCAACAACAGCACCCAAGAAACCTACCTATTTACTGATCACCTGGGATCAGTTGACACCATCACAGATAAAAATGGAAACCTGTTACAAAGCATGAGTTTCAGTGCCTGGGGCGAACGCAGGTTGCCCAGCAACTGGGAAAATATTTCCATCCCCAGTGCCCGACTATATTTATCAGACTATACCACCAGAGGCTTCACAGGTCATGAGATGCTGGATGCCTTTGGCATAATAAATATGGGTGGTCGAATTTATGATGCGGCTCTTGGCAAGGTTTTACAAGCCGACCCATTTGTACAGGATCCAGCTAATTCCCAGTCATTCAACCGCTACTCCTATGTTTTCAATAATCCACTTAGCTATACCGACCCAAGTGGTTTTATATCTCTAAGGCAAATTATAGGTATTGTCGCTGCTATGGTCGTGGGTTATTTTCTGGGACCATTTGCAACAACTTTATGGAAAGCATTCTGGGTTGGTTTTGCCACAGGATTCACCAGTGCAATTATAATCACAGGAAATTTCAGATCTGCACTGAAGGCAGGATTGATAGCAGGAGCAATAGCAGGAATAGGATTTGCCACAAGTAACAACCCGGCAACATCTACCGAATCAGGTGCACCTGGAGGCGTTAATGATAACATCTCCAGCAATGGATTTGAATCAGCTAATATCTCTTCAAATAATGTACCATCTGCCACATCCAGCACACTGGAACAAACCGCCAACCAAGCCAGTGGTTTAAGTGCTCCATCTGTTGCTGTTGAGATTGATGCAATTACAGTCATAGGTCAAGCTGTTGATGGTTTTTTACTTGCTGACTTTGCAGCACAATATTGGTATGATGTTGCCATAGCCGCTGGTTCTGTTGCATTTTTGAGTGATACTGCTGACTTACTTGAGTTTGATGCTGAAACTTTCCCCGATGGTAGTATTACACAAAATAGTTTTAATCAAACAGCTTTTGAAATAAGAGATGTTGCAAGACAAGCCCAAAGTGCAATCAGAAGTGATGCCGCAGTTAAAGCCCTGTTATCAGGAGCAATAATTGCAGTAGCAACATCATTTATCCCCATAGGTCGAGCCGTTGGCTGGGCAAAAGGAGCGGTTCAATCAAAATTTAAACGCTTTCTGATGAAACGCCAGATGCAAAAAGTCGCAGCATCTGGCAAAATTGGTGAAGCGGCGGTTAGGTCTGTGTATAATATAGGTGACAAACAAAGGTTTGCTATTGGCAAAAGTTACAGAATTCCTGATGGTGCAACTAAAACCACCTTGTCTGAAATAAAAAATTATGCAGGCAAGTTGAGTTATACAAAACAATTAAGAGATTTTTCTGCAATCGCCAGGTCAGAAGGGTTGATATTTAATTTATATGTTAGAAGTAACACTACATTGACAGGTCCATTATTGAAAGCAATAGCTGATAAAAACATCATTCTCAAATTCATTCCAGGAACGTAGATTAGCTATGAGTAAAAAATATAAATCAATGACTGCAAAAGAATTTTTAAAAATACTTGAGAATGATCCAGAGTATCAAAAAAGAACTAAAAACAGAAATGCTGAGTTAGATCAAATTCATAAAGCAAGGGATATAAATCGAGCACCATTATTGGCTGATTTAAAAGCAAACGGCATTTATATGGAATCAGAATGGGAGTTTAGCATTAAAAATAAATCAGATGCCAAGGCTATTCCAATACTATTAAAACATTTAGACAAAGACTATGACCCATTCGTGAAAGAAGGCATTTATAGATGTCTAAGAACCCCTTTTGCAAAAGGCAAGGCGGGTCAAAAACTAATTGAAAAATTTAAGATTGAGAATGATAAACTAAGGTGGGTTATTGGGCATGTATTAGATATTGTTGCTACAGAAGATGAATTAGAAAATATTGAAGAAATGATTACAAACGCAACTTATGGGGATTCTATTTCAGAATTAATTTATGTATATTGCCGACTAAAAGGCAAAAATGCAATTCCAAAAATTATTCAAATATTAGAACGTATACAAGATAAAAAAGATTATGGCGCAACTATGATGAGTTGTATAGACTGTCTTGGAAAATTAAAATCACTTGAGTCATTACCTCTGATAGAATTTTTTATAAAAAGCAAACAAACGCATATACGAAACCAAGCAAAAAAAGCACTTAGAAAAATCAACGCCATTAAACAAATTGTTCCCAAGCTTCCCAAAGGCATTAAATATATCAAAGACAATAAATTTGCCTATAAATATGAAGCATCAACAGAATTTGACCCCGAGCTAGTTCCTGTTTTTTTGAAGTTACTTTGTGAGAAAATAAATGCTGACCCCAAAGTATTAGAAAACCTAATTTTAGATACTGAAGTCGAAGAAACCAAAACCTATGAATTACAGGTAAAACAACTGCTAAGAACAAGTAAATTATATTTCCAGATATTTATGGATGATATAGATACTCCTGGACTTTATTTTTTCAGCAACTCTAAATCCCTAATTAAGACAATTGCTAAAGTCATGGATCAATTTATGGGAAATTAGAGTCTAAAATTTCATTTAATTTAAGGCTTGATGATGATGTTGTTTGTTGGTGTGATTTTATAAATTTTTTGACAATTAAGATGAATAAATAACTGATACAATAAATTATCATGACGGAAAGACAGCAGAAAGACAGGAGCAGAAAGACAGCAAGACACACAAGACAGCACACAAGACAGGACACACAAGACAGCACAAGACAGGACACCCACCGTATTTTCCCACCATATTTTTAATTTAAAAAATGCTTAAACTTACCAAAAAACCATTAAAACGCCTTAGATTTGGTACAATATAACTCCATGAACCAACAACAAGCCTACAATTTATACTATCAGCAATTGTACAAACTTTACTGGCAAATGCTGTGGATGCAGTATTTGCAAGCTTTAACTCAGCCACAGCAAGGCAACCACAACAACCAAAAAATTGCCGATGCAGCCAACCCCAGCAAACAATACTACCAAATCCACCAAACCGACAGCCAAAGCAGCTTTCCTAAGCTTGGGAATCGTAACGAGAGTCAGTATTTTTTAGATAAATTGGATTATCCACCAAGGCGAATAGTAAGTCTATTTAACGCGGTTGAGAATTCAAGTTATCAAAAAAGACTGGTTCGCAGTAGATACACCAAGCTTAGAAAAGTTGCTCATATCATCCAAGACACCAGAGCAAGCAACTTAATTACCGACTACGTCTTCGATAAAGACCGAGGTTTTATGACCGATATCATCAGCAACAGTCTCAGTAAAAACATTTGGTACAACTACGCATACGATAAACTAGGAAACCTAAGAAAACGAGCCGACATCAACCAAAACTTGAGTGAATGTTTCTACTACGACAACCTAAACCGCATGACAAACAGCAGTCGCTACAACAACTTCGGCATCAACTGTGGCAACTCACCAGTAGCAGGACACACCGAACTAAAAAACATCAGCTATGACGGCAAAGGCAACATCACCCAAAAAGACAACCAAACCTACAGCTACCAAAATGCCAATGCCAACACAATTGGCAACTCACCCCACCAAGTACAAACCAAAGGCAATCAAGTATTTACCTATGATAGCCTAGGCAACAACATCAAAATGACAAATTTTCAAACAGCAAACGGCAGTTTTATCGATAGAAACATAAGCTACACCACCTTCAACAAAGTAGACCGCCTCTACCTAGGCAACGACCCCAACAACCCACAGAGTGAAGCACAATACTTATACGACACCACCAGACAAAAATACGCAAGAATCGACACCGAAAACGGCGAAACCACCGTCACCTACTTTATCGGCAACGTAGAAATAGAATACAACACAAATGGTCAAATAGCCTACAAACGCCAACTAGGCAACTACGCCATCATCACCGAAACCAACAATTCCACCCAAGAAACCTACCTATTCACCGACCACCTAGGCTCAGTTGACACCATCACCGACAAAAGCGGTAGAGTCTTACAAAGCATGAGTTTCTCCGCCTGGGGAGAACGAAGATTACCCAATAACTGGGATGATTTTACCATCCCAACAGTGCGAGATTATCTATCAGATTACACAACCCGAGGGTTCACAGGACATGAAATGGTAGATGCTTTCGGCATAATCAATATGGGCGGACGAATTTATGATGCCGCCCTAGGCAGAGTCCTGCAAGCCGATCCATTCGTGCAAGACCCAACCAACACCCAGAGTTTTAACCGCTACACCTACGTATTCAACAACCCACTAAGCTACACCGACCCAAGTGGGTATTTTAGTTTAAGGCAAGCATTGGGTATGATAATCGGTGCAGTAATTGCATTTTATACTGGTGGAATACTCGGTTGGGATATATTCTGGGTAGGTTTCGCCTCAGGCTTTGCCTCCACACTAATTATTACTGGCAACCTAAAAACTGCCCTCAAAGCAGGTATAATTTCTGGAGCACTGGCCTTTGCAGGTAATGGGTTTAGTAACGAAAATCCGATTACCGCAGCAGCCAATGAAGCTGGACAGGTTGCAGGTGGAGCAAAAGATGCCGTGCAAACTACTGCCCAAATGGAAGCGGCTCAACAAGCAGTCCAAGCCGCAACCAGAGCCGCATTTAAACGCCTAGTTGTCGATATTGTTTCTCAAATCGCCCAAAGCATAGACCCAGAACTAGGAGTAGCAGTTAGCTTTTTAGCCAACACAGGCAACTACAGCGGTTTAAGTGCTGGTAAAATCCTCCGCAACCTAACCAGCAAATACGGCAACATGAAAGCTAGCCAAGAACTGGAACGCTTTGCTAGAAAAAATGGCATGACTTTGGGTGAACTTAATTTATTGTTAATTACCGCATCCTTTTTGGGTAATAAAATTGTTGGGAGTAGGTTTGAGCAAGAAGGTTATTTAAATGGTAATGAGGATACACAAGGAATTCATGGGATGTTTGATAGACAAAATGGCGGGTTGATTGATGCTACAACAACCAAAGGCACACAATCAAATCTCAATAGAGTGGTTGGCAGTTTTTTTGATGTTGTGGATGTTGTTCTTGGATATCAAGGACTGATAACTGCATCAGGTTATGATTTCATTAAAAATGGCAATTCAGATCAGCTACTATACGGTCATAGCCTAGGTGCAATAAATGCCAATAATCTGGTTAGCAGAGGTTTTGCCTCAATTGCCCACCTTGACTCACTGCCTTTTGGTAATGTCTCGGTCAATGGAACAACTGTACACTTGAGCTTTATTGATGCTATTAATGGTTTTATTTTTGGTCAAATACTCAATCCAGATGCAGAAATGGCTTCGTGTATCCACTCAATGTCTTGTTATCATCCGGGGAATTAATATGAAGAAAATAATTTTAACTTTTACAGTAGTATTTATCATTACATCTTGTGCATCAAAAGTTACTAAAAATCCAGTTGTAACTTATGAAAGAGATAGTAGTTTAGAATACCAAAATACAATATGTACTTTAATAGGAAATGGACCAAATTTTAATAAAGAATATATTACATTTGCTTATGATGGGAATTATGAAAAAGCATCAATTGAGAAGTTGACAAAAAAACATGGTAAAAGATGGATGAAAGATTACCCTGCTGAATATTCATCATTTGATTTTTTGTTAGGTTATTTTAATTTAATGAAAAATTGTGAGAAGTCAAAACAATTTATAGTTATAGATGATGTGGAGTTAATTCATAATTTAATTCATTTGGGAAAAATGGGTTCTAGTAAGTTAGAGTTCTATCTAATTATAAAAATAAACATAAATGGTAACATTGAAAAAAGTTATACGGCTTTGTCGAAAACCCCTAAATATAATGCCTTTACTCCAAATAAAAAATTCGAGAATTATAGATTAGAAGCTAAAAAATCTGCATTCAAAAAGATATTCCAACAAATAGATGCAGATTTAAAGCAACTTGATACAAATAACAGGTAACAATTATGAAAAAAACTACCCGTATATTGATTTTACTAATTTTTGGAGCAACCTTACATAGCTGTTATGGTGGAACCATTGGCGGTTTACTTCCTGCACCAAAATTTACCAAAGGAAAACTTAAAGATAATATTTATACATCTAAGGATGCCTACTTTTCTATTAGAGTTCCCTTTGAAAAGGGTGGTTCCGCTTATCGTTACATGCAAATCAAGGAGCAATACCACGATTATGGTGCCTATGTTAGCTTTACCGCATACGGACATTTGGTTTATCGGCTAGAGGTTGTTAAAAAATCATCACTAGAAAGCCAAGCGATTGCACTTGAAAAAGTGTTAGATAAAACACTAGCTGGCTATTCACAACAACTGGAACAGGGTTATAAAACTAAACCAGAAGTATTGCAAATAGATAAAATAGAGATCAATGGTAATCCAAGTTATCTTTTGCAACTAAAACAAAATATTGAAAATGCAGATTCATACCATTATGTAATAGTATCCGATTATGAAAACATGCTAGTCGTTTTTATGATTCAGGTAACCAATGACAACTTTTTAGAACAGTCACTTAATTTTTCTAAATCTTTTAAGGCACTAGATTAAGAAAAAAACGAGAGTAATAAAGGCAGTAAAAAAGACGAGATACCCACCGTATTTTTAATTTAAAAAATGCTTAAACTTACCAAAAAACCATTAAAACGCCTTAGATTTGGTACAATATAACTCCATGAACCAACAACAAGCCTACAATTTATACTATCAGCAATTGTACAAACTTTACTGGCAAATGCTGTGGATGCAGTATTTGCAAGGCTTAATTCAAGCCCAACAAACAAACACAAAACCCAATCCGTCTTCTGTCATCCGTCCTCGGTCTTCTGAACCAATAAACACCGAAAACAGCGAAACCACCGTCACCTACTTTATCGGCAACGTAGAAATAGAATACAACAAAAATGGTCAAATAGAGTTTAAAAAAATCAAACAGTTTGTTTTTTGATTGTTGGTTTATATTAAATTTCATGGCTATGCACTATTTTTCTGCTTCACGATATTTTAGTAGTTCGAGCAAATGTTCATACACTTTAGGGTAGTTGGCTTTACAGACTGTGAAAGTATTCTAGGGCGTAAGAAAAATTAGGAGAAAATTCGCTGATTGCGGTGAAAATTGAAGATAATAACTAGTTATTGACAAGATTTTCACCAAAAAGCATATATGAGCGCCCCTCAGACTTCAAGTTTTTTTCATTGGGCAATTGCCCACATTAAAATGTGGTTTTTACGCCATGCTTCCGATATAATGCCCTACCCTGCAAACAATAATTTAGATACAGTAAGTAGATATGCTATAATCGTATTTTCTATATCGGAATCAGGGTTCAACTCAGACAAGCACTAAATACAAACATGAAAACTCTAAAGAATTTATTTGAAAACAATGCCCAGTGGGCAAACGATAT
>UOEW01000322.1_pt1 | contig 11699 bp, 9 predicted proteins | sample 1988701 | NCBI WGS metagenome assembly UOEW01 (sample SAMEA4712195, study PRJEB27164) | hydrothermal vent metagenome | biome: marine basaltic hydrothermal vent biome; feature: marine hydrothermal vent; material: mineral | place: Pacific Ocean | collected 2011-06-14/2011-07-23 | depth 1719 m | reverse complement strand
TGCGGTCTTTTTACCAGTAAAGTCTGTAGGCGTAGTTGGTGATGTCCGTCGTTATGAGTATGTTATTAGCTTGCGGGCAGTTGAAACCGTAGATTTTATGACTGCCAAGTGGGCACATTTGCCATATAAATTTTTAGAACATGTTTCCCGTAGAATTATTAATGAAATAGAGCAGGTTTCACGTGTGGTTTATGATATTTCCTCAAAGCCACCTGCAACTATTGAGTGGGAATAACACTTAACTATTTATCATACGTTCTGCTGTAGACAAATCTACGCTTACGAGTCTGGAAACACCAGGTTCGCGCATGGTTACACCATTGAGCTGGTTGGCAATTTCCATGGTGACTTTGTTGTGGGTTACAAATAGAAACTGAACTCTATCTGACATTTCTATAAGCATTTTAGAAAATCTACCAATATTAGCATCATCCAGTGGTGCATCAACCTCATCCAACATACAAAATGGTGCGGGATTTAGGTTGAAAATAGCAAATACCATGGCAACGGCGGTTAGGGCCTTTTCACCACCTGATAGTAGCTGAATATTGGATATTCTTTTTCCTGGTGGTCTTGCCATGATGGACACTCCGGTAGTCAATAAATCATCGCTAGTGAGTTCCAAAAAGCAATGACCACCACCAAATAGCTTGGGGAACAGAATCTTGATGTTGGTATTTATTGCCTCAAATGTATCTCTAAATAATGTACGAGTTTCTTTGTCAATTTTACCAATAGCTTTTTCCAGTGTTGTTAGTGCTTCAACTAAATCATTGTTTTGCTGGTCTAAATAGTTTTTGCGTTTACTTTCTTCCTCGTATTCTGAAATTGCTGCCAGGTTAACTGGTTCTAGACGAACTATACTGCGTTGTAGTCGCTCGCTTTCATTTTGTTTGAATTCAGTATTTTGCCCTTCTTGTATGTTTGCGAGTACATCTTTGGCAACAAAGCCTTTTTCACTAATTTGTTCAGCATAGGTATCAGTACGTAATTTGTTGCTTTGTTGTTCTAGTCTGGCATTTTCAAGTTTCATGCGGGCATGTTCGATGCTGGCATTGTGGTCGTTGCGTTGGCGTTCGAGCAGTTCCAGTTCAGTTTGGCAGCTTTGTGTCTGTTGGCGTAAGTCATCCCTTTGTTGCTCGGTTTTTATTCGATTTTTTAATAACTCCTGCAGTTCGCTCTGTTTGGCTTGCAGTGGGCTGGTATCTTGGGACATTTGTGTGCTTAAATCAGTTTTACGCAAATCTAATTTATCACAATGCTGTTGCAAGCGTACTATGCCATTGTGAGCAGAATTAATCTTGACCTCCAGACTTTGTAGTAATAATTTTTGTTGATAATAAAAACTAGAGGTTTCAGCTAGAGATTTTTTTGCCTGTTCTTTACTGGCAACCAGATCTTGTTGCTGTTGTTCCTGAGCTTGTTTTTGTTGCTGTAATTCGGTGGAGATTGCAAGAGTTTCCTCTAGGTGTGCCCTGGCTGTTTTGACACTGGCTTCATCAATTTCTATTTGTACCTGCAGTTGTTCGGACTCGGTATTTATTTGTACATTTCTTTGCTGAATTTGGGTGATTTTGTGTTGTTTGGATGCTACCTTGGCGTTACATTCTGAGACGCGTCTATGCCCCATGTTTACATCTAGTTGTAGCTGTTCTTTTTGCTGTTCTAATTGAGCTATTTCAGTTCTTGAGTGTTCAATGTCTGCTACCGTATTATCTATGTTGGTTTCTAGTTTGTGGATATCTACATCCAGTTGCTTGAGCTCTTTTTGGCGTAGCAAGAAACCGCCTTCGTTTTCACCTTGACTGGTTTTTATCCAGTTTTTGCCAACTAGTACACCATCACTGGTAATATATGCCTGTCCTGCTAGTAGCTGATTGCGATTTTTTAGGGCAGTGGTTAAATCTTCGCTAATAAAGATGTTGTTAAACCATTCAGTCAATACCTCAGGACCTTGAATGACCTCTGCTAGGCTTCCTGCTTTAGCGGCAGTCTGTGCGGGGGTGTTTTCTACAATGGTTAAACTGCCATATTTCCAGCTGGATATTGCATCTGTTAATGAGGTTTTGGCAGTAGGGACTAGTGCTTGTAAGTGTTCCCCTAGTGCGGTTTCTACCGCTTTTTCCCAGCCAGTATCGACCTCCAGTAGCTGTGATAACTTTTGGGCTGAGTGTAGGTCATTGGTATTAAACCATGTTTGTGCCTGTTCATCAGTGTTGGATATTGCTGCCTGTTGCAAGGCTTGTAATGATCCTTTGCGCCCCTTAGCCTGATGTAACTGCATTTGTTGTTGATTGAGGTTTTCCTGCTTTTGACGTAAGCTTTGTTTCTTGGTTTCCTGCAGTTGCTTTGTTTCCTCTAATTGGATTGCTTTTTCTTCCCAGATAAACTGCAATTCTTCCTGTTGTATTTGCAGTTGTTCTAGTTCCTGCTCTAATGGCAATGCACTTGCGGTTGAACTTTCCTGGTTTAAAAGCTGTAAACGTTCTGCTTGTCTGCTTAGTTGCTGGTCTAAACTGGCAATTTTAGTTTTTTCTACTTCAACTATACGATTTTTCTCTGAAATTTGGCTAACTAAATCATTCCATGTTACCTGCCATTCTAGTAATTCATCTTCCAGAATAGTAAACGCCTGCTGTTTTTGTTGCAGGCGTAATTCAGTTTTTTCTAGCTCTGGTTGAACTTTTTCATATTCAATCTTGGTCTGCTCAAGTTCCTGTTGATCTTTGCTAAGTTGTTTTTTATTTAGAGTTATGGCATTTTCGGTGTCTTGCAGTTCTGTTTGCAGACGTTGCGATAGTGACTTGGTGTGGCTGATAAATTGTTCAATTTTGCCAATTTCAGTATTGATTAAATATAATTGTTCCTGTGCCTTGCTGCTCTTATCTTGCAGCAGATGATGAGCGATACGCTGTTTGTCTATATGAGTTTCACTGCCTGTTAGGCTGGTTTTTATTTGCTCTAGAGCTAACTCAAATTTAGTTACTATCTGGTTGCTCCCATCAGTTTTGTTAGCCCATTTTTGCCACTTAAGGCCTAGTAGGTCTACTTCTATTACTCTGAATTTTTGTTTGAGAACCTTATATTTTTCAGCATTTTTTGCCTGGCGTTGCAGGTGATTAATGTGTTTGCCAACCTCGGCTCTTAAATCATCTAGTCTTTCCAGATTTTCACGGGTACGCTTTATTCTTCTTTCAGTTTCTCTGCGTCTTTCCCTGTACTTGGAAATACCTGCGGCTTCTTCGATATAACCTCTTAACTCCTCAGGTTTAGACTCAACAATTCGTGAAATCATGCCTTGCTCAATAATAGCATAGCTACGTGGACCAAGACCAGTGCCTAAAAACAGGTCGGTAATATCTTTTTTGCGACATTTTGTTTTGTTGAGATAATATTTTGACTGCCCGTCTCGTGATACCAGCCGCTTAACTGAAATCTCACTGTATTGGGCAAATTCACCCGCAACCGCACCATCACTATTGTCAAATATCAGCTCTACCGTTGCAGTTCCTACTGGTTTGCGGGTGCTTGAACCACTGAATATCACATCGGTCATTGATGCACCGCGTAGCATCTTGGCTGAGGTTTCACCCATGACCCAACGCACGGCATCAATAATATTGGATTTGCCACAGCCATTGGGTCCAACCACACCAATGAGGTTAGATGTCATTAAAAATTCAGTTGAGTCAACAAATGACTTAAATCCAGCTAGTTTTATCTTTGATAATCGCATACAGACTTGCTAATCCCTAGTTAATTAGTTAAGGTTCAGTTTTTTATTAAGCGGTACATTATGCCATGACTACAGCTCCATGCAAAGAATTAGAAACATTTGTTAACCCACAACAGAATCGAGACTACATAATTTCTATCAAAATCCCTGAATTCACCTGTCTTTGCCCAAAAACTGGACAGCCAGATTTTGCTACAATTTATCTGGATTATACTCCTGATGAGTTGTGTGTGGAGCTAAAGTCATTAAAGTTATATGTTTGGTCTTTTCGTGATATTGGTGCTTTTCATGAGGCGGTAACTAATGAAATTTTGGATGATTTGGTTAAAGCTACCAATCCTCGCTGGATGAAAATACGGCTTGAGTTTATGGTTCGTGGTGGTATTTATACCGATGTTACCGTGGAGCATGATAAAACACCCCAATAATGCTCATGCCATCACTGGGGTATTAGTGTTGGATTAAAACTGTTCCTCAAGAGTGTTTACCCGTGCATATTTTGCTACTGTTCCATCTTTCATCATAAGCAAGATATCATAAGCGCTAAATTTATTTTGATATTCCATTCCTGGGCTACCTACGGGCATTCCTGGAACTACCAGACCTATGGCACCTTTTGGTTTTTCATTAAGAAATTGCTGAACAAATTTTGCTGGTATATGTCCTTCAAACACGTAGCCATCATCGGTGGTAGCAGTGTGACAGGAGCGATAGTTTGCAGGCACGCCTTTTGCGTTTTTCACTGATTCCATGGTTTCACTATCTCGCCCAATAGTCTGAAATCCACTAACATCCATATGATCCATCCACTTTTGACAACAGCCACAAGTTGGGCTTTTATGTACCTGTAATACTATCTTTTTAGAGTCAGTTTTGGTGACTTCTGGGCTAGTGGCTGGTTCGTTGTTTGTAGCTGAACATGCAGTTGCCAGTAGTACCAGCAGTGCTAGCATTAGTTGTTTGGTTTTGTTTTTATTAAATATCATGTTAATACCTTATATTTGGTTAGCCTTAGCAGTTTAAAGATAACTATCACCAATTTTGCCATTCCAGCAAAGGCGGGAATGACACCGTGTGAGTAGCTACGTTCAATACGTTTAAAGTATGATACTTTATAATATTTTTAGTTCAATATATATTTCTTTCTGAGAGTGGAATATACCTCTTATCTCATTTAAATTCCATTCTTGCATGGAATATTTGGACGAGGAGTGTAAAATATATATTTTTAATAATAATTATAGCTTTTAATGACAAAAATTTTAGATTTTGAAATCATGCCTATGGGCGAATATGCGGAGAAGGCCTATTTAGACTACTCCATGTATGTTGTGTTAGATCGAGCCTTGCCTTTTGTTGGAGATGGGTTGAAGCCCGTGCAAAGACGAATTGTTTTTGCTATGAGTGAACTGGGGTTGTCAGCCAAATCCAAGCATAAAAAATCAGCCCGTACCATAGGTGATGTAATCGGCAAATATCATCCACATGGAGACTCTGCCAGTTATGAGGCGATGGTTTTGATGGCACAACCATTTTCCTATCGTTATCCGTTGGTGGACGGTCAAGGCAATTTTGGCTCACCAGATGATCCAAAATCTTTTGCTGCCATGCGTTATACCGAGTCAAGACTCACACCTTATTCTAAAAGTTTATTACAGGAAGTGCCTCATGGTACGGTTCAGTGGCAACCTAATTTTGATGGAACCTTGCAGGAGCCTGTATTTTTGCCAGCCAGATTGCCCAATATTTTACTCAATGGTGGCTCAGGCATTGCGGTGGGTATGGCAACAGATGTGCCACCACATAATTTGCGAGAAGTTTCAGCGGCATTATTTCAATTGCTAGATCATCCTGATGCAACTGTTGCGGATTTATGTCAACACATAGGAGGTCCTGATTATCCAACCTTTGCTGAAATTATTACTCCCAGAAATGAAATTATTGATATGTATACCAGCGGCAAGGGCAGTATTCGTATGCGTTGTGTGCATGAACGTGAAGATAAAAATATTATTATCACAGCCTTACCACATCAAGCAAGTCCTGCGAAAATATTGGATCAGATTGCTACCCAGATGCGGGCTAAAAAATTACCTATGGTCGAGGACTTGCGAGATGAGTCTGATCACGAGAATCCATTTAGGCTGGTTATTATTACCCGTTCTAATCGCATTGATTATGCTGGTTTAATGAGTCATTTATATGCAACTACTGATTTGGAAAAAACTTTCAGGGTCAATCTGAATATGATTGGTCTGGATAAGCGTCCCCAGGTTAAAAATTTGAAAATGATACTACAGGAGTGGTTAACTTTCAGAACCGAAACGGTGAGACGCAGATTGCAGTTTAGACTGGATAAAGTTGAGGCAAGATTGCATATTTTGGCAGGTTTGCTCATAGCTTATTTAGATTTGGATGAGGTGATTCGCATAATTCGTGAAGAGGACAATCCTAAAGAGTCATTAATAGCACGGTTTAATTTATCCGAAATTCAGGCTGAGGCCATTTTAGAAACTAAGTTACGTAATCTTGCTCGTTTGGAGGAAATGAAAATTAAAACCGAGCAAATGGAATTAATGGCTGAACGTGATAAGCTGGCAGGTATTTTAATGTCAAGGGCCAAGCTCAAGAAATTAATCAAGACTGAAATCATGGAAGATACAGAGCTATATGGTGATGCGAGACGTAGCATGATTGTGGATCGTGCCGCTGCAAAAGTATTTGATGAAACCAGTTTGGTGCCAAATGAGCCAAATACAATTATTTTATCCAAAGCTGGTTGGGTACGGGCTGCTAAAGGTCATGATATAGATATTAATAAGTTAAATTTTAAAACTGGTGATGAGTATGCACATCATGCTCGTGGACGCAGTAATTTAAATGCAGTTTTCCTTAGCAATAATGGTCGCAGCTTTTCCTTATTGTCCCACTCCTTGCCATCAGCAAGAGGGCAGGGTGAAGCATTGACTACCAAATTTAAATTGCCTGAAGATAGTCAGTTTGTCGCTACGGTTTGTGAGAAGCCTGAGACCTTATTACTGATGGCTAGTTCAGCAGGCTATGGTTTTATTACGGAAACCGAAAATTTATACTCACGCACCAAAACTGGCAAGCATTGTATTTCTGTACCTGCTGGATTTACTACATTGCCACCAAAGGTGATAAATAATATTGAGGCAGATTTTATCGTATGTGCTACCAGTGCAGGGCATTTGTTGGCATTTCCATTGCATGAGTTGCCACAACTTGCCAAGGGCAAGGGCAATAAGATGATAAATATTCCACCCAAGCTCTTAAAAGCGGGTGATGAGTATATGGTTGATATGATAGTTGTTAGTGAAAATGAGTCGTTTCTGGTTTTTTCAGGTGCCAGATATATACGCATTAAGTGGAAGGATTTACAAAACTTTCTGGGTTATCGAGCTAAACGTGGCAGTTTATTACCTAAGGGCTTTAGAAATGTTGAGAAGCTGGAAAAAGAAAGTTAGTTTATTAAGGTTTCTGTTAATTATCCTGACCGGACAGTGCTTTGCGTTGCCTGATATACCTAGTTTGATGGATTGTGAAGATATTATTTTTAATGCAGGTTTTCAGGATGATTCACAACCCAGTAACGGCACAGGTGGTAGTTACTCTGGTTCATTCACTCGTACTGTCTTTGCCGCAGGTCAAAATCGGAACTATTATATTTCTATTCCCCCCAACTACGATCCAACAATTGCCACACCATTATTATTTAGTTGGCATGGTGCAGGTGGTGCAGGAACTGCTCCAGCATATGCACTTGCACATCGTGACTTCTGGAAACCAATAGCTGATAACAATAACTTTATAGTCGTTGCCCAAGAGTCAACTGGTGCATCAGGTGGTTGGGTTCCTGCAACTGATTTTGCTATCCATGCCATTATCATGCAGGATATGTATGATAATTACAATATAGAACGAACCCGAATTTACGGGCATGGTTTTTCCGCAGGTGGGCATGTTCTGCATGGATTAATGCTGAATACTTCACAAGATTATGCAGCTTATATTATTAGTGCTGGGGTGCTAGAAGCATATGCGGGTATCAATGCCCCTGCTAATGCTGCTCGAATTATCCCGTTGTATGTATCCATAGGCAATAATGATATTTTTGGACCAAATTTAAATAATCTCACCCATACAAACCACACAATTTTCAATAATGCAGGCTGGATCGATGATACAACCTACTGGCTGGATGAGTTTAATGGTGGTCATCAAATCGATGCTCAATTGCCGCAAAAAAGCTGGGCTAAACTTTGTACTGTTTCGAAGTTATTGTAAACTTCTAGCAGTTAAACATTAGAAATTTCATCATGATTAACAATCCAGCGGTCTATGATTTTCTGACATACTTCTGGATATTGAGTAATTAATTCGCTGGCTAGAGACTGGGCTTGCTGGAACAATGGTTTATCCCGCTCTAAATCAGCTAGGCGGAACTGGACGTTACCTTTTTGTTTGCTACCAAGTAACTCTCCAGCTCCCCGAATTTTTAAATCTTCTCGGGCAATTATAAATCCATCGTTAGTTTTACGCATGATATTCAGACGTTCTCTGGCTATGTTGCCAAGAGGTGGCTGATACATTAATACACAATGACTTTTTTTATTGCCACGTCCTACCCGACCACGTAGTTGATGTAATTGTGACAATCCCAAACGCTCAGCATTTTCAATCACCATCAGGCTGGCATTGGGGACATCAACCCCAACCTCTATTACGGTGGTTGCTACCAGTAAATCCAGTTGCTGTGATTTAAATTGGCTCATTATAGTCTGTTTCTCACCTGATTTTAGTCGGCCGTGGACTAAACCTATACGTAGGCTAGGAAACCATTGCTGGAGTTCTTCATAAGTATTGGTAGCTGCCTTTGCCCGTAGTACCTCGGATTCATCTATTAGGGTACAGACCCAATATGCCTGCTGGCCTTGTTGACAGTTAGCTTTTATACGCTCAGCAATTTGGGGCATTTTAGCGTTAGAAATCACTAATGTTGAAATTTCCTGCCTGCCTGGAGGTAGTTCATCAATTACAGAAATATCCAAGTTGGCATAGGCAGTTTGTGCCAATGTCCGAGGAATTGGGGTCGCAGTCATTATCAGCATATGTGGATGTAATGCTTCGAATTGACCTTTGTTACGTAGTGCCAGACGTTGATGAACTCCAAATCTGTGCTGCTCATCAATAATGACTACACCCAGACAGTTAAATACTACATCTTTTTGAAATAAGGCATGAGTACCAATAACAAGTTTCGCACCATTTTCTATCTGTATCAGTGCCTTGATGCGCTTTTTACCTTTGATGGCTCCAGATAAAAATACAATGTCAGATTCATCAAACCACGCCTTGAGTGTGTGGTAATGTTGTTCTGCCAGAATTTCAGTAGGTGCCATCATGACAGATTGGTGGTTCTGGCTAAAGGCAGCCAGGATTGCCAGTGCTGCTACTACGGTTTTGCCACTGCCAACATCGCCTTGAAGCAGACGTTGCATGGGGTGGTTGTTTTGCATGTCTTGGTGGATTTCCTGAATAACTCGTTTTTGTGCGTTGGTTAGTTGAAAGGATAGTTGTTGTTTAAATGTTTTAATATAGCTAGGTTTAATCGGCAATTCTGGTGCATAACATTCTTGTGCTTTGTGCTTAATTTGTTTCATTGCTAGCAGATGAGCTAGTATTTCTTCTAAAATCAATCGTTGCTGAGTGAGGTGTGTGCCTGCAATTAGGGCTGAGGTATCGGCATCTGCTGGTGGTTGATGTACATAAATGAGCGCATCCGCTAAATTTGGCAATTGTAATTGTTGTAAAATTTCATCTGGTAAAAATTCTTTTATGCTTATTTCTTTAGTATTTAGCAATTTGATAACCTGGTTCATCGCTTTTTGAATCGTGCTTTGATTTATGCCTTCTGATTTTGGATAAATGGCAGTTAGAGAGTTTTCTAATGGCAGTTGTTGCTCTGCAAAATGTTGATATTCAGGATGCAGCATTTCTATCATGTATTTTCCATAACGTGCTTCGCCATAAGCTCGAATATTAGCCCCTGGTTTCATTTTGACTCGTTGCGAATAATAGAAGTTAAAAAACTTTAAAGCAATAGTTCTACTGCCATCATCAATCTCACATACTAACATGGGTTTGCGTGAGTCACTTAGGTAAGCACGTTGTACTTTTCCTTCGATTAATGCGGTTTGACCAAAGGATAAATCAGCAATATAGGTTATTCTGGTTTTATCCTGATAACGTAAAGGTAGGTGAAACAGCAGGTCATTGACTTGTTCGATGCCAAGTAGTGCCAGTTTTTGAGCAGTCTTTTCGCCTATGCCTTTGAGTTTTGTTAATTGCATTATATGGTATAATGGTGTTTGATCGAGAAAATATAATACCCTAAAATTGAGGAATACAATATGAATCCGCAGCAAATAAAAATAATTATTGCAATTGTCGTGACATTAATCTTTACAATTATGTTTAAACCAATAGTTGCGATGGATGTACAGCCTGAATCTGATTCAAATGTAACATCAGTTGCATCATCTACGCCTGAGTGTAGAAAAAAAGGAATCAACCTGCATGGTAAAGTACAGTTTGTCGATTCATTTCCTGATTTGACTATTCAGTATGTTAGTTCATTTCCTGAGATAAAGGTGGAGTTTGTTAGCAGTTTTCCAGTGAATTGTGGGCAGTGGCAGAAGGTTGATTCATTTCCTGACTTTAAGGTACAGGTGGTTAGTTCTTTTGCCGATTTAAAAGTTAAAAAAGTTAGTTCATTTCCTGGTATGAATTAATTGGTTTGGTGAGAATGAGCAACCACAAGAGTCGCACCGTACATTTTAACTTTGTGTTGACACCTGTGGAATATGCGCATTGAATGCATAACCAAAGAATCAACCAAGCATTGCTTGTTCATCATTGATTTGCATTGACACATGCAAACCTAGTTTGTAAGCTATATCAAGTAAGTAATCCACGCTAAACATGCTTATTTTACCTGTAACCAAAGCTGAAACTCTAGGCTGCTTAATTCCTAAAACTCCGGCTATGTGACTTTGTGTTTCTCCTGTATTTTTAATTTCTTCACTTATAGAAACTAATAATTTAGAACGTATTTTTAAGTTACCTCGCTTTGAAGGATCATCTTCTAAGGCATCCCATACATTATTATAAATTTCTGACATTTTTTTGCTCCTGGTATATTTCTTTTAATCTTTTTTTAGATTGCTTAATGATTGAATCAGGGGTCTTTTCAGTCTTCTTCTGAAAACAATCTAACACATAAATAATTTCCGCAAACTTCGCTATATAAATACAACGATATATTCCATCCTTATCTTTTACTCTAATTTCTTTAACGCCAACCCCTATTGTTTTCATTGGTTTAGAATCTTCTGGCTCTAAACCCATTTGAACCCTATATAACTGATGCCCAATATCTTGTTTTACCTCGTCATTAAATGATTTTAATTTATTTAATGACGTTCCTCTAAAACCAATTTTTTTCATATGTTGTGCATTATACCAAATAAAATATAATTATAAAAGAATAAATATATCATTCTAAATTAATTCAACTTTAAACCTCCGAACACCTACAGAACGTAGGTATTTGACTACACTGTCAAGAGATTAAAGCCCACCATTTGCCATTGTTGTGAACCTCAACACGGTTCACAAGGGTCCCGCACCTACATTATAGCGTGATTTAGTCCTCTAGCCTATCGGCAACTGACTCCTGCAACCGTTCACCACGTATCATTTCTCTATAATGAATACCAGCATTGGCTAAACAAGTTAAAATTTTGATTTCGGCGATTTGTTCTTTTTCATTGGATTGAAAATAAACTACCAAACGATGCTGACCTGTTTTGCCAGTTTTTATCCCTGTGACTATATCTAAGGGTGCAAAAATCTTGTTGATATTGGCAGGAGCATCAGT
>UOEW01000351.1_pt1 | contig 11901 bp, 9 predicted proteins | sample 1988701 | NCBI WGS metagenome assembly UOEW01 (sample SAMEA4712195, study PRJEB27164) | hydrothermal vent metagenome | biome: marine basaltic hydrothermal vent biome; feature: marine hydrothermal vent; material: mineral | place: Pacific Ocean | collected 2011-06-14/2011-07-23 | depth 1719 m | reverse complement strand
AATGGTTTCAGCTAAAGATACATATTTGCCTGGAGTGCCAGTAAATACTTCGGCAACGAAGAATGGTTGTGAGAAAAATCTTTCAACTTTACGAGCACGGTAAACTACTTGTTGGTCTTCATCAGAGAGCTCGTCCATACCTAAAATTGCGATAATGTCTTTTAGTTCTTTATAGCGTTGTAGTGTTCCCTGTACGGCACGGGCAACATTATAGTGTTCTTCACCTACTACGTTGGGATCTAGTTGACGTGAGGTTGAATCTAGTGGGTCAACTGCTGGATAAATACCAAGTTCTGCAATATTTCGAGATAGTACTACGGTTGCATCTAAGTGAGCAAAAGTTGTGGCAGGTGATGGATCTGTTAAATCATCTGCTGGCACATAAACTGCCTGAATTGAGGTAATAGAACCTTTTTTGGTTGAGGTAATCCGCTCTTGTAACATGCCCATTTCTTCAGCTAGAGTTGGCTGATAACCAACCGCTGATGGCATCCGACCAAGTAGTGCTGATACCTCGGTTCCTGCTAGAGTGTAACGATAAATATTATCAATAAATAATAGTACATCATTGCCTTGATCACGAAACTGCTCAGCAATTGTCAAACCAGTTAGAGCAACACGTAGTCGGTTGCCTGGAGGCTCATTCATTTGCCCATATACCAGAGCAACTTTGTCTAGTACATTTGAGTCTTTCATTTCGTGGTAGAAGTCATTGCCTTCACGAGTACGCTCACCAACACCAGCAAATACTGAGTAGCCTGAATGCTCGATGGCAATATTACGAATAAGTTCCATCATGTTTACAGTTTTGCCAACTCCAGCTCCACCAAATAGACCTACTTTACCACCTTTGTTAAATGGACAAATTAAATCGATTACCTTGATGCCTGTTTCCAAAACTTCATCACTTGCTGCCTGCTCCTCATAGCTTGGTGCGGCACGATGGATTTCCCAGCGTTCGTCTTCACCAATTTCACCAGCATTATCAATAGGATCGCCTAAAACATCCATGATGCGGCCTAGGGTTTTTGTACCTACTGGGACTTTAATTGGGGCACCTGTTTTAGTTACGCTTAAGTTGCGTTTTAAACCGTCGGTAGAACCTAGTGCAATGGTTCGCACTACGCCATCACCCAACTGCTGCTGCACTTCCAGAGTTGTATTGGTTGCTGCTATAACCAGTGCTTCATAAATGTTAGGAACATCTTTGCGGTCGAACTCAACGTCAACTACTGCACCGATGATTTGTACTATATTACCTGAACTCATTTTAAAATCCTCATAAGGTCTATCTTCTTTTAAACTGCGGCGGCTCCGCCAACAATTTCTGAAATTTCTTGTGTAATGGCAGCTTGACGTGCCTTGTTATATATTAATTGTAGCTCTTTAATTAAATCAGTTGCATTGTCGGTAGCACTTTTCATTGCTACCATGCGGGCAGAATGTTCACTGGCTAAGTTTTCCAGAATGCCTTGAAATACTAATGATTCAACATAACGACCAAGTACAAACTCTAGGACATCTTTGGCCTCAGGCTCATACAGATAGTCAAAATTATGTTTAATTTTATTATCTTCAACCATTTCTAATGGCAATAACTGCTGAACTGTAGGCTTTTGTACAATTGAGTTAATAAAATCATTGAAAACCAAGTTTAAGCGGTCTATTTTTTCATCGGCAAAAGCTTCCAACATTACCTTAACTACACCGATTAATTTGGTCAGTTCTGGCTTGTCTCCTAAGGATGAAATACTTGCCTTTAGTTCCACATCAACCTTTTTAAAAAATGCAGCGGCTTTATTACCAATGGTAACAACCTCAACACTTACACCCTTGTCCTGCCATACTTTCATATCAGCGATGACTTTTTTAAACAGATTGGTGTTTAAACCTCCACATAAGCCCCTGTCAGTAGCAATAACAACATACCCAACACGTTTAACCTCGCGGTCTTTCATGAATGGATGCCGGTACTCTGGTGATGCGTGGGCTAAATGACCAATGATTGTCTGCATCTGTTTTGCATATGGTCGTGCCTGCAACATCTGGTCTTTGGCTTTTTTAATTTTACTGGCTGAAACCATCTCCAGTGCCGAGGTCACCTTTTTGGTGGACTGGACACTCTTGATTTTGGTTACAATTTCTCTTCCAACTGCCATAATTTATTCTCTAATTTAGTAATTTAGTAAAACTTAATGCTATGCTTAAATGCACAATGCCTACCAAGTACCAGTTTTTTTGAATTCTTCTATGCCTGATTTAATCTTTGCTTCAACTTCATCGTTGTAAGCGCCAGTATCACTTAACTCGTTCATGAATTTTTTGTTATTATTATTCATGTGGTCAAGCAGTCCTGTTTCAAAATCACTGATTTTGTTAATTGCTATATCATCCATATAGCCTTTATCGACCGCATACAGGGTTATTGCCATTTCTGCCACACTCATTGGTGAGTATTGAGCCTGTTTCATTAGTTCAGTTACTTTTTGCCCACGTTCAAGTTGCTTACGGGTAATTTCATCTAAATCCGAAGCAAACTGAGCAAATGCAGCTAGTTCACGATATTGAGCTAATGCCAAACGAACCCCTCCACCAAGTTTTTTAACTACTTTGGTTTGGGCTGCTCCACCAACACGAGATACGGAAAGACCTGCATTAATTGCTGGGCGAATACCCGCATTAAATAAATCAGTTTCCAAAAAAATCTGACCATCGGTAATGGAAATTACATTGGTTGGCACAAAAGCTGATACATCACCTGCTTGAGTTTCAATAATTGGTAAGGCAGTTAAGGAGCCTGTTTTGCCTTTAACTTTGCCATTGGTAAATTTTTCAACATAGTCTGCATTTACTCTCGATGCTCTTTCTAGTAAACGTGAGTGCAGGTAAAATACATCACCAGGATAAGCTTCACGTCCTGGAGGACGTTTTAATAATAGTGATACCTGACGATATGCCCATGCTTGTTTGGTTAAATCATCATATACAATTAGTGCATCTTCACCACGGTCACGGAAATACTCGCCCATTGCACAACCTGCATACGGTGCCATGTATTGCATAGCTGCTGAGTCGGATGCTGTTGCTGCAACAATAATAGTATGTTCCATTGCACCAAATTCTTCCAGTTTACGTACAATTGCAGTAACTGATGAACGTTTTTGTCCAATAGCAACATAAATACAGGTAACTCCTTTGCCTTTTTGATTGATGATTGCATCAATGGCTACGGCGGTTTTGCCTGTTTGTCTATCACCAATAATTAATTCACGTTGTCCACGTCCAATTGGAACCATGGCATCAATTGATTTTAGACCAGTTTGGACTGGCTGATCAACTGATTGGCGTTCAATTACACCTGGAGCAATACGCTCAACTGGGGACATAAGTTTGGCATCAACTGGACCATTACCATCAATTGGAGTACCTAGGGCATCAACTACCCGTCCAACCAGTTCTGGTCCAACTGGAACTTCAAGAATTTTACCAGTACACTTAGCTTTATCGCCTTCGGAAATATTGGTGTAATCACCCATGATTACTACACCTACTGAATCACGCTCCAAATTTAGTGCCAGTGCATAAGTATTGTTAGGCAGCTCAATCATTTCACCTTGCATAACATCGGCAAGACCATGAATACGGGCAATTCCGTCTGAGACACTTACTACTGTACCTTCGGTTTTCGCCTCAGCTTGTGTTTTGAAATTCTTAATGCGCTCTTTAATAAGTTCGCTAATTTCTGATGGATTCAATGTCGTTTGCATTGTGAGTCCTCTTTTCCAATTATGAAACCTGTTATGGTCTCGTTGTTTAATTTATAAGAACTAGGAGCCTGTCCGAGAATAGAAAGTCTACTCCGAAAAAGCTGAATTTGGACAGTTTTTCACCTGATTCTCGTTAAATAGCCGTGCTATTCGCCTCAAATCATGCAAAAACCTGTCTCAAATCAACTTTCTCTCGCTACGATTCCTATTCTCGGACAAGCTCCTAGTTTAATAGTTCTGTTTTTAATTTTTCTAGTTTAGCCTTCAATGAACCGTCAATTACCAAATCACCAGCAACTATGCGTGCCCCGCTTAAAAGTGAGGCATCAATATGTTGACTCAAATTTACAGTTTTACCTGTTCTGTTTGATAAAGAAGCTTTGATGCTATCTAGCTGTTTTTGATTAAGCTCGGTGGCAGTAAAAACATCGGCACTTAGTGCTTTGGCATCTTGCTCACTGATATATTTAAATACATTTACCACATCAGGCAATAATGCCAGGCGGTTATTGTCAGCCATTAAATGGATTAAGTTTTTATAACCATCATCGACATCAGTTCCCGTCAATATCGCAACTAGTTGCTTATTGTCTTTTACTGGGGATGAAAATGACTGGGCAATTTCAGCTACAGATGCAATGCCAGCAGATACGGTTAGCTGTTTTGTCCATGCAGCAACAAGCCCCGCACCTTTTGCATAATCAAATGCAGCTTTTGCATAAGGTCGTGCCAGAGTGACATATTGTGCCATATCTAAATCTCTTTAACCAAATCGTTTAATAACTCAGCATGAACCTTAGAATCAACCTCTTTGTTCAAGAGCTTTTCAGCTCCAGCCAGGGCTAAAATAGAAACCTGTTTACGCAAGTCTTCCTTTGCCCGGTTTGCTTCCTGCTCAATTTCAGCTACGGCAGCTGTCAGCTGACGATCTTTTTCTGCCAAAGCATCGGCTTTTGCCTGATCCTTGATTTTAGTTGCCATTTTGTTAGCCGATTCACGTACCACTCCAGCTTGATCTTTGGCTTCATTAACAATCACTTGTGCTTCAGACTGTGCTTTTTGCAAGGCAAGGTCTGCTTCATCAGATGCAGCTAAACCATCGGCTATTTGCTTTTCACGTTCTTCCATTGCAGCTAGTATTACTGGCCAGATGTATTTCATTGTGAATAAAACAACCACAAGAAAAACCACCATTTGGATTATTAAAGTTATATTTATACTCATTGCAATATTCTCCTAAAGAAATCTAATAAATGTTAATAATTTAAGACTAATTTAGCTAGCAGTTAGTGGTCCCAAAAACGGGTTAGCAAAGGTAAAGAATAATGCTAAACCAATACCAATCATAGCGACCGCATCAAGTAAGCCTGCGATTAAGAACATTTTACCCTGTAACATAGGTGCTAATTCTGGCTGTCTAGCGGATGCTTCTAACAAGCGACCACCCAATAAACCAAAACCAATTGCGGTACCTAAAGCACCCATACCAATAATTAATGCTACTGCGATTGCTGTCATACCTTGTATTTCAGCGATTAAAGCCAAGTTTTCCATCGTTTTCTCCGATTAAGTTATTTTTGACGAAATTTTAAAAAGTTTTACTAGTGTCCAGTATCATGTGACTGAGCTAAATATACGATGCTCAACATCATGAAAATAAACGCTTGTAAAGTAATAATTAAGATGTGGAATAATGCCCACACTAAACCGAGTGTGAATTGAGCAACTATCATGACAATGCCGCCAACTGATAGCAGTTGCTCAAGTCCGTAACCTAAGGTAAACACGGCGATTAATAAAAAGATTAGTTCACCAGCATACAAGTTGCCAAATAAACGCAAGCCGAGTGAAACAGGTTTAGCAATGGTTTCTACCGTGTTAAGTAGTACATTTGGAAAAACTAGAATCAGTTTTACAAAAACTCCATTACCTTCAAAGGGGTGACCAAAATATTCTTTGGCATAGTTTTTTGCACCTTTTTTAGTGAAGTTATAGTACATTACCAGTAAAATAACCCCAAAGGACAAGCCAAAAGTGATATTTAGGTCGGTAGATGGCACCACTCGCATATACTCAATACCAACAAGAGTCCCTAACCATGGGAGCAGGTCAACTGGTACTAGGTCCATAAAATTCATTAAAAACACCCAGACAAAGACACTCAGTGCTAATGGAGCTACAACTTTGCTTTCGTAGTGAAAAAGATCCTTTACCTGTTCGTCAATGAACTTAAGGATGATTTCGATAAAATTCTGCAACCTAGTAGGTACACCTGCCTTGGCTGTTTTCGCAACATAGCTAAACAAGCCAAGAAAAATGACCGCAGTCATAATTGAATAGAACACACTATCAGTATTTATCGTCCAAAATGTTGAGTTTTCAACTACCTCAACGGTGCTATTTTGAAGATGGTGCTTAATATAACCACCAATGCCGCCTGCTGCACCTTCACTCATTATCTATCTCTCTACTCATCTAAATACGGTTAATAATGCCACAAAGAAAACAATCAATGTGACCATAAATCCTACTATTACTGGCAAAAAAGGCAGTGCCAGTACTGCAAATGCAAAATAAAACATTAAGGCTATAGTTAATATTTTAAATGCCTCAGCTCTAAACATTCTACGCATTATATTGTTAACGGGTATCTCACCTGTGCCAAACACTACAAAGGCAAATACCAAACTGCCTGCAAAACTTATGCTGGCTCCAACAAATGCTGCTATAGCTGCAATAGTTCCTGCAAACAGAAAAAATGCCACGCTTATGATAACACCAAGTAACAATTGCCATACGGGCAACAAAAAAACTACTTTCCTGACTTCTGCAATCGAAGGCTGTGGTGTCATATGATTTTAGCTATTTAACAATAGCCCATACTAAAAGCGGGTGCATTATATAGGCTTAAATTATTTAAAGCAACATTAGAAGTTAATAAATACTCTAATCCCGATATAGAAACGCGAATTAGAGTGCAAGCCATTGGTATGCATAGTGAATATATCAAACATCAAATCACCTCATTGGTGATGCGGTGTTTTATAGATTTGCTAGGCGTGCCAAGGGATTGTGCTATAAACGTGTTTTCTATGTCGGGATTGGGGGAATATATGCTTTTTTTAAAAGATGTCTAAATTAATCCACTTTGTAGGCTACCGAAAGCTTCTCCCAGGCTTTTGCCATACGTACATCGGAGACTTTTTGTTTGGTACCTAAATTTTGGGCAAAAAGTGATATGCGGTACTCTTCTAGCAGAATATGAAATACTTGTAGATGCTTGCTATAGGCTTGTGCTGCTTCAACAGTTTGGTAAAAAGGTAGGCTGATAAGTTGTAGTTGAGCCAGTTTTTCAGCCTCTTTTTGTGGGTTTTCTATAGCGGCACTCAGGCGCATATCCAGACCTTTGATAAATCTTGGATAGTGTTTTATTTGTTCGATTTCGACTTCGTACAGGAAGTCGGCATAAATCAAATAATCTAGCTGATATTGCATGTCATCATAGGTTGCTGTGGTGAGTTTGTCGGCATTATCTTCAATTTTTTGCCAGATGCTATACCAGTGTTCTATGATTGGGTTGATGGCTTGGCAAATATCATTAGCTGTAGGCAACCAGTTTTTATCCAGCAACGTGCATACCTCATCAAAGGTTTGGATACTCAATATTGGTGAATTTTGGTTGATAATGTCCTGCAAGACCGCATCAGCAATATGTTCTTTGAGGCTTTGAGAAGCTGCCAGTTCGTTCCACGCCACTTGGGACTTGATACTGATATTTAAGTTTTTAAGTAAATAACGGTATTTTGTCGGAATTTTTAATTTCACCAAGGTTTTTAAGCCCTGTAAGTGGTTGTCATCTGCCTGTTCTTGGGTTTCAAATAAACGCAAGCCCACACAATCTGTTTGATCGACAATAGCTGGATAGGCAATTAAACCATTATCAAGGGTAATACTTTTATCTATGGTTTGAAATACCCAGTCCTTGGCTTTATTGACTTGATGGGCTTGACTTGCAGTTTGTTGGAACGACTTGTTGGCACGTTGGTGAAACTGTTGTTTAATTTTACTAAAATCACGAGAAGTCGCATGTACCTTGTTATGTTTGTCAATGACCTTAAAGATAAACCTTAAGTGGGTTGGCAGCTCTTTTATTTGCCACATCTCAGCCGTGGTTTTGCTACCTGACATGCGAGCTACTGCGGCAATGATTTGGGTGTAAAAAGCACCATTTTTAGGTTTGACCGAGTCGGCAATTGCCAGTGCGTATTCACTTGCTGGTACTAGGTTTCTACGAATTGGTTTTGGCAATGTCCGTAACATAAACTCCAGTTTTTCTCGAATTAAACCAGGCACCAGCCATTGAAAGTCATCGTCTGTAAAGGAATTAAGCCACTGTAATGGTATCACTACAGTTATACCGTCATCGGCTTCTCCTGGGGAAAAATTGTAGTGTAAATCCAGCTTTAAATCACGAATACTTAATTGTTTTGGAAAGAGCTGTTCCTGTGGCTTGCTACTACCAGTTTTAGTTAGTTGCTCATGGGTGAATTTTAAGCAGGTTTTATCTTGCTGATATAACCATTTTGTTAATTGTTTTTCACTGTAAATATGTGCGGGAATAATAGATGAGTACAATTCTGCCAGCCGCCAGGGTTCAAGCAAAATATCCTGCTTTCTTTGCCTGTCCTCTTGAGCCTGAATTTGTGCAATAAGCCTCTGGTTGTGACTGTAAAAGGGCAATTTAGTACGTAGTTGTTGTTGCACTAGTCCATTTTCGATAAACAGCTTATGTGCAGTCTCAATATCTGTTGGTCCATAGTGAAATGGACGTTTGGCAACTATTGGCAAACCAAACAAACTAAGACGCTGATAACCCATGACCGAGCCTTGTTTTTTGGACCAGTATGGATCAAAAGCACTGGTTTTAATCACATGTTTGCCAATATCCTCAATCCACTCTGGCTCAATAGCAGCAACAGTACGTGCATAAACTTTGGTGGTTTGCACTATGCTTGCTGCCATTATCCAGGCATTCTTCTTGGTAAATAATCCAGATCCAGGAAAGATATGAAAATTACGATTTCTAGCACCTTGATATTCGCTATGTTCTTTTTTATAGCCAATATGAGATATAAAGCCAGCAAGAATTGCCTGATGAATACTAGCATAATCTGCTGGCTTGCTATTTATCCGTACTTTTTGGGCTTTAATAAGATTTAATAATTGCTTATAAATATCTTGCCATTCGATATAACGCCGATAGGAAATAAAATTTTTATGGCACCATTTTCTAAATTGACTGTTGTTGGTTTTATTACGCTGTTGGGATAAATCATTCCAGATATTAACAAAACTCAGAAAATCAGATTTTACATCCTGCCATTTTTTATGAGTGGCATCAGCGGCACCAGCGTGTTCTAGTGGTCGTTCCCGTACATCCTGAATGGTCAGTGCAGAGACAATAATTAACGCCTCTTTGATACAACCCAAATATTCTGCCTTGATTAAAATCTGTCCCAATTGTACATCAATCGGCAGTTTATTCAGTTTTTTACCAGATACAGTTAATTGTCTTTTGTCATCAATTGCATGTAGCTCACTCAATAGTTGATAACCATCAGCAATCATACTGGCATTGGGTGGGTCAACAAACGGAAAATCAGCAATGCTACCGAAACCTAGAGCGGCGGAACGTAAAATAACCGATGCTAAAGAGGTACGGACGATTTCTGGGTCGGTGTGTTCGCTGCGAGCGTTAAAGTCATCTTGTGAGTATAGCCGATATGCCACACCATCGGCAATCCGACCACATCGTCCAGAACGTTGATTGGCAGAAGCTTGAGAAATTGGTTCAACCAGCAATCCCTGGATTTTACTGCGTGAGCTATAACGACTAATCCGAGCTACCCCTGAATCAATCACATAATGGATTCGCGGAACCGTCAATGATGTTTCAGCCACATTGGTGGTTAAGATTATCCGCCGTTGTGAACCTGGATGAAAAACCCGCATTTGCTGTGCTGCGGTTAGTCGAGCATATAGTGGTAAAATTTCAGTGCCACGAATATTTTTTCTAGATAAATAATCCTGTGCTTCCAGAATTTCACGTTCACCAGATAAAAAAACCAAGATATCGCCTGTACGTGCAGATGCATAAATTTCCTGTATGGCTGCATAAATACCTAGATTTACCTCGGCATTGTCTTCATCTAGTGGCTGGTAAATTATGTCCACAGGATAACTACGACCCTCAACATTGATAACCGGGGCATTATCAAAATGGTCGGCAAATTTGGCAGTATCAATAGTTGCAGAGGTGATTATAATCTTTAAATCAGGTCTTTTTTTTGCGAGCTGCTTTAAATATCCCAATAAAAAATCAATATTTAAGCTCCGCTCATGAGCCTCATCAATAATAATACAGTCATAGCCATTGAGAAATTTATCGTTTTGTGTTTCTGCCAGTAGCACCCCGTCAGTCATAAATTTAATCCAGCCATCTGCTGAATATTTATCATCAAACCGAACCTGATAACCAACCTGTTTGCCTAGTTCTGTATTTAACTCTTCAGATACACGCTGTGCCATGGAGCGTGCTGCAATCCTGCGTGGTTGCGTGCAGGCAATGAGGCCTGTATTGCCTAAACCTGCAAGCAAACACATTTTTGGTAGTTGAGTGGTTTTGCCAGAGCCGGTTTCACCAGCAATTACCACAATTTGATTATTTTTTATCGTATCTATAATTTCATCTGCACATCTGCTCACTGGTAAATCTGTTGCTAATGTGATTTTTGGCTTGTTGTTTAACCGATGGTTAAACCTTTGATTTGCATGCTCAATTCTGGTTACAACTTTTGCCAGTTTATCGGGGTATCTTTTTGCTGAAAATAACTGTTGACGCAGGCGGAAAAAATCCTGACGCAAGACTGAATTAGGTAATTGTTTTAAGAGTTTTTCTAACATTTTTGCCTAAATAGTGCTTGACCGAGAAAGAGTATTCTACTGCGGAAAAGCTGGATTTTGCCAAAATTCTTCCTTATTTTCGTCAAATAGCCAGCTATTCTCCTCAAATAATGAGAAATTTTGCTCAAAACCAGGCTTTCCCTCGCTACGAATACTTTCTCGGTCAAGCACTAAATAAAAATTAGCAAGCTACTACCCAAATTTCGATATAGAAAATACGTTGTTAGCCCATCCTTGGGCATGTTTTAATTTGTAAAAGTTAGTTAATTTCAGATAAGAGCTTAGGATTGGTGACCAGTTTTCTTACCCCATGTGCATGGTCTTCGGCAAAAACATTGCCTTTGCACCACTGACCAAGACTATTAATATCAACTTTGCTGCATTGTGGGCGAACACTCCAAGTAACCTCTAGCGGCGAACATTGCTGCTCAGTATATTTAGGTCCAGTAGTCGAACCTAAAAATTCTACTGGTTTGCCAGTATTGGTTGGTAGAGATTTCGCTTGGTGCAGACCATTAACCATGTTGCCTTGATAGCTTAGGTCATTAAAATTTAGTGCTGATGAATCATTAACCACGGTAAAAACCTGGGTCTCAACTCGTAATAGTGGCTCAGTACAACTATCGGATAAACATGATCCTAAGCCCTGTCCTGGTTTAATATCACAAGATGTATGCACCCAGTGTACCTCAATGGTATCACCTGGCTTTAAATCTTTACAAACTGGTTCTTTAGTTGGAGTTAACTCAGCTTTGCTCAATGACTTGCTGATGTTGCACTGATAGCCTCCACCATAGCCATTATCACCGCTACCGGCATAAATTGAAAAATCTTTGGCCTTATGTTCGGCATTATTATGATAGTGAATATTACATAAATTCATTTTTTGATAGTTTGGTGCAGTGGCAAAAACGCGGTCGTTTTCTCCTCTGGCATTATCAATATCCCGTGGAGTTTGCGGGCCAAAGCCCTCACACGCAGCTGGATCTGCCTGAACAGTTTTGGTGCTGCTATTTTTATTATTGCATGCGGAAATGCTGATTAAAGACGCTACTAAAGCGACAGTTATTGCGGCATTACTTTTTATAAATTTCATTGAGTATATCCTATTTAGATTAAATTATTATAACTGCGGCATCATATCATAACACTACTTTTTGTCTATATAATT
>UOEW01000149.1_pt1 | contig 12023 bp, 8 predicted proteins | sample 1988701 | NCBI WGS metagenome assembly UOEW01 (sample SAMEA4712195, study PRJEB27164) | hydrothermal vent metagenome | biome: marine basaltic hydrothermal vent biome; feature: marine hydrothermal vent; material: mineral | place: Pacific Ocean | collected 2011-06-14/2011-07-23 | depth 1719 m | reverse complement strand
GACTCCAATGATATTAAATGGTTCTGGTTTTGGTTTTTTTGCCAATCACTCACTGGTAATGGCATCATACATCTCCAGAGCCAATGCAGGTATTATTGACTTACGCCAGCTATTGGAAAATGGTTAATATCAGGGTACAATGAAAACATGCAGAACAAATCATGCCAAAAAGAACAGCTTTATGGTCTGCTGTTTTTTATCCTGGCAATCACCAGCTCTTTACTCTCTGGGTCTAGCTATAGTAAAACAAATTTGTGACAATCATGGAGCAGTGCTTGAAATTGATAGTGAGTTAACTAAAGGCACGTGTTTTAAAGTGAAATTTCCCTACTCCAGGATTAATAGTTTCAAACCCTTTGTATAAGTTTATAATTAGCCAGCATATTTCATAGAAATGCAGAATTTTAGGATACAACAGTGAGCCAGTTTGTTCTATTCTCGAGCTATTCTTACGTTTACAGGTGAATCGGGCAAAATGGCTCGCTGTTATTTTCTAAAAACTCACATAGCGAACTTAGTTCAAAGCGGACATTATCACTTTGGTCTTACACCTATGAAATATACGGGTTAGTGGCTGGTCTTAAATTAGAGTTTTAGTAGAGGCTCAATTTTTTTAAAAAAATAATAGCCCTTATCTTGTGCATCTTCACGGATACTAGGAGCAAACATATTAAGGTACTTAAAAGTCCATTCTTTTACATATTTTGCCATAAGTAATTGGAATTTAGTATTATTAATATTTTCTCTATCTGGTGATAGATGTGCGGCTTCTAAGGCCTTATAATATTCTTCTCGTTTGTCTCTATCTGAATTTATTATAGTTATTGGATAGCCATTTTGCAGTAATATTAGGTTTATAATCAATCGTGCCGTTCTGCCATTTCCGTCTATAAATGGGTGTATTGACACTAGCTTTTCATGAATGTTTGCTGCCAACTCTACAGGGTGCATAGTGTCTTTGCTTTCTGCATAAAAGTCAAATAAATCGTACATTAAGTTTGGTACTTTTATTGGGTTTGGGCATACATGGTTGCTGCCTTGTATCCTGACTCTATCTCTACGATAAAAACCTGCATTTTCTGGATCAATGTTATGTAAAATTATTGCATGAATCTTTAGGAGTGTTGTTTCATTAAGTTTCTGGTTATTTTGTGCCAGTTCCCTTATTAACAACACGGCTTCTTTATGATTAATAGCCTCTTGATGTTCCTGCATGGTCTTACCGCTAACAGTAATACCTTTGTTTATGACGAGGTCTGTTTCCATTAAGGATAAGGTGTTTCCCTCTATTCTATTTGATTCATAGGTATATTCTGTATCAAAAGATTCTTGCAAATTTTTTAGTTGCGATTGATTGAGAGGTCTAAAACTATCAATACATTTCTTTAGGTCAGTTAGTTGTTCATACACTTCTTTTAAATCTAGCAGATTTGGAAATATTTTTAATAAATATATATCTTCATTATCCATAATTTCTGCGAACAAATGATTAAATTTCGCCTTCATTTTAGAGAGTTCGTTGAACTCTTTCTCTGATAAATTAGGTGTATTTTTAGAATATAACTTTTCGTTCATAATATCAATCTCCTAGTGCTGTTAGCTTTTTTTGATGGCAGTATCTACTGTCCGTGAGGCATACTCGTTGGAATATCTGGAAAGCCTTCCAGAAGAATCATATCGTCTGTATGATTTTTGTAAGACAGAATAATGTATTCATTCCAATAGTTCTTATTCAGACCATACTTCATCAATTCCTGATAAGACTCTGCAACATTTTGAAGCCCAATTTTATCTAAGTTTCTTGTAAAATAAGTTAGCCAATCATCCTCAGTAAGTGAAACAAACGAGATGTCACTCCCCAATTTTCCTAGAATATATGGCGTTGTAAAAACAACAGAGTAATCGAACGAATGAAACAAAGGTGGTAGAATCCTGGCAAACCAAATTTCTCCTATTTGGCCCATATAGCCACTAGCAGAAACTGCTTTGATTGTTTTATTTGTTATTAATTCCCGAAAATTAATATACTTACCAGATACCCCTTCATGTTTATAAATACCCATGCGCGAATTTTGCATTACTTCAAATACTTCAATCTGATCATTGTCAGCATTGATATAAGTACAAAAGTCAGTTGCAATAGAGCATAAAGTTTCTCTTTTTGCACCAAAAGAACAAAGGTCAAACGATCCCCAGCAGGTAAAATATGAAGTTGTTAGAGGACTCATAGGTGGTCTCGATGGCATATACTCATCTACAGCCGTCACATACATATCGGCTAACTTAGCTAATGCTGGCAAGTCTAATATTTGTTCGATTAGTATAGAGAGATGATTTTGACTATATACGTAAAGTGCATGGAGCGGATCAAGTTTACTCAAACTATCCTCTGAAATTATGCTTTTTTGGTATTCCTTTGATCTGAGTTTTCCGTTTTTCAAGTCACTTAAATTAGTAACTTTTCTCTGTAGCTGCTGTTGTGCTAAATTAATTACTTTTCTTGCGAGAGGACCTCTGCCTTTATTTGATTTTTTCATTTAATTACCCATAAGCCAAGAAAACTTCTAAAAAGTACGATTATAGCACAAGTCCTTAATGTATCTTAGGAGTTTGCCTCTTAGGTAAACCGTAATTGAAATTTTCATTTATCTTGCAAGCATCAAAATACCCTAAATACGACCAAGGGTACTATACTTTTATGATAGTGACTCAATGTAATCACTCATGGTATATAGTCCTGGTTGCTGCACTACTAGCCACTTGGCTATATCTATTGCACCTTGGGCAAATATTTTCGGAGTTTTGGCAGAGTGGCAAATATTAATTGTTTCAAACTCATTGTCCATATCAATTTGATGGATTCCTGCTATTTCACCTGTGCGGATAGATTTGATATTTATGTCATCAAGGATAAAATTGTTACTATCAATTTTCTTTAAGATGCCATGAGGTTTGATGTTTCTGGCTAAGGTTATAGCCGTTCCTGAGGGCTTATCTGCTTTATGAATATGGTGAGTTTCGGTAATGTTTACCTTGGATGGACTCAGCTGGGTATAACTAGATAATAAATTTTGAATCAAGTTTATGGAAATTGCAAAATTTGATGCCGATAACACTGCAATGTGTTGAGCTGCATTTTCTATCTCAATAAAATGTTTTTTGCTTAACCCGGTTGTACCTGTTACCAATGGTGTTTTAGTTTCTATACAATGCCTTAGTACTGTTTCAAACGCTGATGGTGTGGAAAAATCAATCCAAATATCAGCATCATTACAATAGGTATTAACCTCAATGTCCTTTATGCTAAATCGACTATTTTTTGCAACTAGCCCACACTTAACTTGTGCAGTTTCATCATCCTGCAAAAGAGCAACAAGCCGCTGTCCAATTCTACCACTTATGCCTGCTATACCTATTTTTAGTATCATTAGCTTTTTAATTTATCCATAAAACTTTTTACATTGTCAAACCAGCCCTTTTCCTTTGGATTGTGTTTAGTGCCACCTTTTTTAATTGACTCTGACAATTGTTTAATTAATTTTTTCTGAAAATTAGTTAAATTTACCGGTGTTTCCACATCAACCTTACATAATAAATCACCAGTGCGATGAGAGCGAACCGATTTAACTCCTTTGCCACGTAGTTTGAACAACTTGCCTGATTGGGTTTCAGCTGGTATTTTCAGGTTTACTTCACCATCAAGTGTTGGTATTTGTAAATTGCCACCTAAAACTGCGGTAGCAAAGTCTATGGGCATTTCACAGTATAAATCATCATTATCTCGTTTAAATATAGCATGTTGGTTTATATTCATATCTACATATAAATCACCAGCAACTCCACCAGCAGGTGCTGCTTCTCCCTCGCCAGTTAAACGAATTCTATCACCATTATCAACTCCTGCGGGGACTTTTACATTTAAAGTTTTGGTTTCACGTCTACGTCCTTCGCCACCACAATGGTTACAAGGGCTTTCAATCACTTGACCTTTGCCATGACAAGTTGGACATGCCTGTTGCACTGAAAAAATACCTTGTTGCATACGCACTTTACCAATGCCATTACAGGTGTTACAGCCACTACTCTTACCATCTGTTGAGCCTGAACCATCACAAAATGTACAGCTAATCATAGTTGGTATTTTGATTTCCTTGGTAATACCCTGAATAGCTTCTTCCAACTCAATAGATATTTCTATTTGCACATCTCTACCACGTTGCTGCTGTCGTCGTGCACCTCCACCAAAAATATCACCAAATATATCACCAAATATATCACCAACATCTGCACCATGAAATCCACCACCTTGATTGACACCCTCTGGTCCAAACTGATCATACCTGGCTCGTTTTTGATCATCTCGCAAGGTATCATAAGCACGATTGACATCTTTGAATTTATCCTGTGCACCATTATCTGAATTACGGTCAGGGTGATATTTCATCGCTTTGCGTTTAAAAGCTTTTTTCAACTCTATTTTGGTCACCGTTCTGGTAACACCCAATATTTCGTAATAATCTGTTTGTGACATTTTTTACCTTTTGTTCTATCTAATCCCCATGCAAAATATGAGAACAAGGAGTTATTTTTCTAAAATATAAAAAGCCCTTAATTGGAATTAAGGGCTATACTATTACCCAAATCCCGATATAGAAATGCGTTTGATAGTGTAAGTCCTTGATGTACATAGGAAAGTCATAAAAGCCGTGGTCACCTCATTGGTGATGAGGCTTTTTATGGATTTTCTAGGTGCATCAAGGACTTGTGCTAGCATCGTATTTTCTATATCGGGACTTGGGTATTACTTTGTTATAACTCATTCTTGTAAGGTGGGCAAGCCCCTGATGAGAATAACGAGTGTGAGTAGCTGCCGAATTTTAACAGTAGATTGTTCAGATGCTATTTATCATCTACTTCTTCAAATTCTGCATCCACTACATCATCATCACCTGTATCAGCATCTTCTGCTGGTGCATCTGTAGCTCCAGCCTGTTGTGCTGCTTGAGCTTTTTGCATAACTGGAGCTAATGCAGTTTGTAAAGCTTCGCTGGCTTGTTCGATAGTAGTTTTATCATCTGCTTTCATAGCAGTTTCAACTTTGGCAATTGCCTCTTCAATTGTTGCACGTTCGCCATCTTCAATTACTTCCTTGTTTTCCTCAATCAAGGTCTTGGCTGAATGCACCATTGCATCTGCTGCATTGCGAGCTTTTACAAGCTCCTGGAATTTTTTATCTTCCTCAGCATGTAGTTCTGCATCTTTTACCATTTGTTCAACTTCTTCATCACTCAAGCCCGAACCAGCTTTAATTTCAATCCGCTGTTCTTTGCCTGTGGCTTTATCTTTTGCTGATACATGTAAGATACCATTTGAGTCAATATCAAATTCAACCTCAATTTGCGGCATTCCACGAGGAGCTGCATTAATGCCAGTTAAATCAAAGCGACCTAAGGATTTATTGGCTGATGCTATTTCACGCTCGCCCTGCAATACATGCACAGTTACGGCTGCCTGATTATCCTCAGCGGTTGAAAATACTTGCGAGGCCTTGGTCGGAATTGTGGTATTTTTATCTATTAACTTAGTCATTACACCACCCATGGTCTCGATTCCAAGCGATAATGGAGTAACATCCAATAATAATACATCTTTAACATCGCCAGATAATACCCCAGCTTGGATCGCTGCACCCATAGCAACTGCTTCATCTGGATTAACATCCTTACGTGGCTCCTTGCCAAAATAATCAGTCACAACTGACTGAACTTTAGGCATACGAGTCTGACCACCAACTAAAATAACATCATCAATTTCAGACAAACTAAGACCCGAATCTTTCAAGGCAATTTTGCATGGTGCAATTGTACGTTCAATTAAATCACCAACCAAAGACTCAAGTTTTGAACGAGTGATTTTCATGTTCAAATGTTTCGGGCCTGAGGCATCTGCGGTTACATATGGCAGATTTATTTCTGTCTGTGAAGAAGAAGAAAGCTCTATCTTGGCATTCTCTGCTGCTTCTTTCAAACGTTGTAATGCCATGGGGTCATTTTTAAGATCTACACCTTGGTCTTTTTTGAACTCTGCAACAATATAATCGATAATACGTTTATCAAAATCCTCACCACCTAAAAATGTATCACCATTTGTAGCTAATACTTCAAATTGTTGTTCGCCATCAATGTCGGCAATTTCAATAATTGATACATCAAATGTACCACCTCCCAAATCATAAACTACGATGGTTTGATCGCCACCTTTTTTGTCCATACCGTAAGCAAGGGCAGCAGCAGTAGGCTCATTGATAATACGTTTTACTTCCAAACCTGCAATTTTACCTGCATCTTTGGTAGCCTGACGCTGGGAATCATTAAAATATGCAGGCACGGTAATAACCGCAGCTGATACTTTTTCACCCAAATAGTCTTCAGCAGTTTTCTTCATTTTCATTAAGATACGAGCTGACACCTCTTGTGGTGCTAATTTTTTACCCTTTACTTCAACCCAGGCATCACCATTATCGGCTCCGATAATTTTGTAAGGAACTAAGTCCTTATCTTTTTTTACTACATCTTCGTTAAATTTACGACCTATGAGTCTCTTGATTGCGAATAATGTATTTTCAGGGTTGGTAACTGCCTGACGCTTAGCAGATTTACCCACTAAAATTTCATTGTCATCAGCATAAGCAACGATTGAAGGAGTAGTTCTATCACCTTCAGAGTTCTCAATTACCTTAACATCTTCGCCCTCCATTACTGCAACGCAAGAATTAGTTGTTCCTAAATCTATTCCTATAATTTTTGCCATTTTTATTGACCTCTAAATATTTTTGATAAATGTTAACAAGCCAATTACATGCTTGTTCTTTAAGTTGATACTAATGTATGGCTAGAGTGTTTTTTTTCAAGTAAAAATATTGATAACCTCCTTAATATCTATATCAGCGAACAAGGTGGGCACTACTCAACTTAGATAAATCACATGAATTTTACTTTCTTGACTAAACAATATTTAACATCTAATTTGCATCGTGTATAATTCGTTAGTTTTACTTGATTACCCAAATCCCGATATAGAAATGCGTTTGATAGTGTAAGTAGTTGATGTACATAGGAAAGTCATAAAAGTCGTGGTCACCTCATTGGTGATGAGGCTTTTTATGGATTTTCTAGGTGCATCAAGGACTTGTGCTAGCATCGTATTTTCTATATCGGGATTTGGGGATTAGAACAATATTTATACGCAAATGAAACTACCAACGCTAAAAATCGGAAATTACACTATGCCAAACCCAATTGCTTTGGCACCGATGAGTGGTGTTACCGATAGACCATTTCGGCAGCTTTGTCGCAAGTTAGGTGCAGGTTATGTAGTCTCAGAAATGCTTACTTGTGATTTATCATTGTTAAAATCTGCCAAGAGCAAATTTAGATTAAACCATGATGGAGAGCCTGAGCCAGTTGTGGCTCAACTTGTGGGCTCTTGTCCTGAGAAACTTGCCATTGCTGCCAAGTTTAACCAGCAGAATGGTTCACAGATTATTGACATCAATATGGGCTGCCCAGCCAAAAAGGTTTATAAAAAGTTCTGTGGTTCAGCCTTACTTGCTCACCCTGGTTTGGTGAAAGACATTTTACAGGCAACAATTGCAGCGGTTAGCTGTCCAGTTACCTTAAAAATCCGGCTGGGTATTGACGAAAACAGTATTAACACATTAGAAATTGCTAAAATTGCCCAAGATTGTGGGATTGCTGCCTTGTTTATTCATGGGCGCACCCGCATACAGAAGTACAAAGGTTTTGCCAGTTATCAACAGATTAAACTGGTTAAACAAAATATAGATATCCCAGTCATTGCCAATGGTGATATAGACTCACCACAAAAAGCCCAACAAGTTTTTGCAGAAACTGGTTGTGATGGCATTATGATTGGACGTGCAGCCTGTGGAAATCCATGGATTTTTCGAGAGGTTGCACACTATTTAGTCACTGGTGAACTTTTGCCCAGACCATCAAATGATGAGGTTGTCCAGACCATGTACAACCATGTTGAAAATCTACATCAATTTTATGGTGAATACAAAGGCATGATGATTGCAAGATCTCATATTGGTTGGTTTCTAAAAACTATTAACCAACAAACTATTGCCCGCAAGCTATATAAAATTAGTAACGCGGAGGAACAATTATTGTTCATTACCCTAATCCCGATATAGAAATGCGAAATAGAGTGCAAGTAATTGATGTGCATATGAAATCCCAAAAAACCAAAGTCACCTCATTGGTGATGAGGCTTTTTTGGGGCTTTCTAGGTGCATCAAAGACTTGTGCTATAATCGTATTTTCTATATCGGGATTAGGGTACTACTAAACACCTTAAGAGGAAAGCCGCATGAGTATAATCAAATGGTTCAACAAACCTAAATGGAAAAGTAAAGATGCAGATGTTAGAGCAAGAGCAGTAAGCTCAGACTCAAGCCCAGAATTAACAGCACAGTTGCTAAATATTAGCCAAAATGATCAATCTGCAAAAGTTCGTGTAGCTGCAGTTAGACGTTTGGGAGACTATACATCAATTGTTAAAATAGCAGAAAATGACCTAGATAAGAACGTCAAATCAACTGCATACAAAATTTTGCAAGACTGGTTTAGTAATAGCGATACGCAACAGCAATTGGCAGTTATACAGCAGATTACCGCAGCAAAAACCATTGAACTGGTAGCAAAGACTGCCAAAGGTAAGCAACTTAGAGCCTACTGTATAGAAAAAATCAGCAAACAAGGATTGCTTGGAGATTTACTAGTTAATGAAAAAGACAAAGATTTACGTCAGCTCATTGTTGCCAAGATTGATAAACCAGCTACACTTAAGCGTATTGTCAAACTGATAAAAAACAAAGACAAGATTACTTTTAAAGCCATTGTTGCCAAATTGGAAGGTGATGGCGATATAGTTAAAATCACTCAACAGAAATGTCTGGATTTATGTGAACAAATGGAAAAATTAATTCATAATCCCAGTTTATTCAGTAAAGATGATGTTAAGGCAATAAATACAAAATGGCAGGAACTGAGCAGGGATAATGATGTTTCAGAATTTACCCAAAGATTTGAAGGTGCATACCGCACTGCCAGTTTGACTTTTGATCCGCAACAGAGAAAAGAATTTTTAAACCAGCAAAGACAACAAAAGATAAAGGCTAAAATCATAGAGCTCAAAGCCTCACTCGCTGATATAAAGGATGCTACATGGGAACAAATTCAAACCCAAATAAGCAAATACTCAGGTTTTGACCTAAGCTATGCCAATGATGAGCAAAAAGATGAATTTCAGGAATATCTTGATACCCTCAAAGCATTAAGGGATACCCAGTCTAAAAAGCAGGATTTGCCTGAAAAATTACTAGCGGTTGCCGATAAGCTAGATGCTGCCCTTAAGCACAAATATAATCAGCCAAACCAGATAACTCAATTCCGCAAAATGTGGGACACACAAGCTAGAGAGGCAAATAAAAATAATGCCTTTGGGACTTTAAAAACCCGTTTTGACAAGGCCATGTTAAAGCTGGCTGATAAAGTTGAAAGCTCAGCAACTTTGCGGAACGAGGCTGCAAAAAATGCGGTGGCAGGGATTGAGAAAGTACAAAATTTAATTGCAGATGGTCAATTGGCCGATGCTAAAATTGCTATCAATAAAATTGCAGAAAATAAAAAGATAGCAGGTTTTCATCAGTTGATACAACAGCATAAATTTGAATTTGATGCTGTTTGGAATGAACTCAAAGAACTTAGACAGTGGCAAACCTGGAGCAATGACAAAGTCCGAATACGTATAATTGCCGAACTTAAGGATTTAGTGGGCACTGGCACTCATCCAGATGCACTGTTGAAAAAAATGAAGGAGTCTAATCAGCAATGGAAAGACATGGAAGATCATGAAAAACTCGAAGGTGATCGTTATGGAATACGTAATCAGGAGCTATACAGTCAATTTCGTGAAGTACAACAAGCCTTATTTGAACCTGCACAACAGTTTTTTGAAAAACGTTCTGAAATCTGGAGTAAAGAGCTGGAAAACTTTGAGACAGGTATTCAGGCATTGCATGAAGTGGACTTGGTTGCAACAACAGATCAAGACTTAGCCAAAATGGTACGTGGTGCAGTTAAAAAACTGCGTAGCCTGGATAAAATTCCACCTAAAAATCGGGGCAAATGTGCTGCAAAAATTCGGGCTGGAATTACCAGAATAGATGCCCACTTAAGAGAGTCCTATGATGTATCTAGTAGGCGCAAACAAAAACTGATTGAACAGGCACAAGATTTAGTGGAGCTGGAAGACCTAGACTCTGCCATCGAACAAGCTAAAGCCTTGCAACAGGAGTGGAAAAATGCTGGCACTGTACAACAGTCTCAAGAAAGAAAGCTATGGAAAACTTTTCGCAAAGCCAATGATGCAGTGTTCAACCGTATCAAAGTCCAGCGAGACCAGGCTCAAGCAGAAAGTCAAGAGTTGATGGATCGGGCAAGCATATTAATTACTGAGTGCGAAGGTGCAGTCAAAACTGCAAAATCAGCTCATGCAATCCATAGTCTGATAGAAAAATTTAAAGATGACTGGCATGGTCTGAAAGTTGAAAATAAAGGTCTGCAAAATAAGGCGAATAGATTAATTGATACTGGCGAACAAAAAGTCTTGTCATTAGCAAATTCCGAAACTATAAACGCTTTAAAGAATGCCCAAAAATTTGCCAATATCTGTCAGGATTTAGAACTAGCCAAAATCAACCAACAAAAAGCTCAGGAAAAATGGGATAAGCTAAAGCCATTGTCAGATAAAAAACTAGCAGCTAAACTCCACCAGCGATTTAGTGCAGCAGATGCTACTAACAACGACTTTATCGAAACGGCTAGCAATATACTGATAGCTGGAGAGTATCTAACTGGCATTGCCTCACCTGATGGATATAAAGAACAGCGTCTGGCGTATCAAGTTGAGGAACTATCCAAACGTATGCAAGGAGAGGCAAGTTTATCGGCAACCAATAAAGCCAGACAATTATTATCCAATTGGTTTGTATTGTCTGGAGCTGATGCTGATTTCCTTAAAACAAACGATAAAAGAATAAAGAAAGTTATTAAGGAGTTGTTTGAGTTGTTGAAGCAGTAGCCAAGATTTGATGTTTTGATTGTATTATTCACAGTTATGCCATTTATATATACAAGCATATAGTCTTTTTTCAGCTAACGTTTCGCGTAACCGGCTGCCCAAAGGTGCAGAGCGAAGCGGCGCAGCTTTGGGCAGTCCGAGTTGACGCGATTGATAAGGCAACATTATTTCTTTCTCGTAATTGTTGCACCAACTTCGAAAATGTCTTCTACAGGAAGCCCCGTAATTAGTTTTCCCGCCGCCGCAACATGCGCGGGTACATGAACAAGAAATTTCATTAATAAATCCTGTAGCTCATTAGCAGATAATGAATCAGGCTTTTCACAAAATGAATGCCACTCTCTTAGATCAGTTAGCCAATCAGTCATGTGGAATACGGCATCATCAATTACGTCTTGCTGCATATCAAGGTCTTTCAATGCTTTTGAAATTGATTCTTTGATTTTATTTTTTTCGTATGCCATTGAATATTTTCTTAAGCCTTATAACAATTATTAGGGTGCATTGTGGTGGAACAACGGTTTATATTAACTTTTTCCATCGCAGTTTTTCACCCTAACTCTTTAAAATATAGATAATAACACACAAAATTATTAAATGTTTCAAATATTTATAGATGTTTAAATTGATTTTGAGCAGCTATCCGTGCAAAAGTATATTAGCAGTATTTATACGAAGGTTAGAATGACGAGATGATTTGAGTTGTTTTTGTTAATGTTTAGGGCTAAATGTTCTTTGTCGTCTAATACTTTTTGCAATTATTTGCGAACCTAATTTCTGAACATTTCTTGCAACAACTGCTATGGCAATATAACGTTTAAAACCATACAAACCATGATCCAAACACTTATCTA
>UOEW01000043.1_pt1 | contig 12057 bp, 6 predicted proteins | sample 1988701 | NCBI WGS metagenome assembly UOEW01 (sample SAMEA4712195, study PRJEB27164) | hydrothermal vent metagenome | biome: marine basaltic hydrothermal vent biome; feature: marine hydrothermal vent; material: mineral | place: Pacific Ocean | collected 2011-06-14/2011-07-23 | depth 1719 m | reverse complement strand
TCAGAAAATAAGCTACTAGATAAACTGGCAATGGACAATATTCATCAACTCAAGACTGGTGCTTTGATTTCAGCCTCAATTGAGATGATTGGTTTGCTGTTTACAGGGTTTAAAAACGAACAAAAATTGACGCAATTAAATTTAGCCTTAAGGCAATATGCTTATGATTTTGGTATGGCTTTTCAAATTATTGATGATGTTTTAGATGTAATTGGCGATGAAGCACAAACTGGCAAGCCCGTGGGCTCTGATGAGTCAAATCACAAATCTACCTACCCTGTTATTATGGGCTTGGAGGCATCGAAACAAGCTGCCATAAAGCATTCTCAATATGCAATTAAGCAGTTACAATATTTGCCTGGGGATAGTTGTTATTTAAAATATCTAGCTGAATATTTGATTTCAAGGCAGAGTTAGGATATTGTGTGAGAATAATAACTCTTTCTCGGTCAAGCACTAGCTAAGATAAATATAATGACTAACAAATTGAATACACTACTGGATTCCATTGTGGTTCCGGCAGATTTACGCAAGCTGGACGAATCAAATCTTAAACAGGTTGCCGATGAGTTGCGCAGTTTTCTAATTCAGTCGGTCTCACGTTCGGGCGGGCATTTTGGTTCTGGTTTGGGTACGGTTGAACTAACTGTTGCTTTACATTATGTGTATGACACCCCGCATGACAGGATTGTTTGGGATGTTGGGCATCAGGCTTATCCGCATAAAATTCTTACTGGACGCAAGGATGCAATTGAAACCATCAAGAAAAAAGATGGGTTAACACCTTTTCCTAAACGCAGTGAAAGTGAATACGATACTTTTGGAGTTGGCCACTCTTCTACTTCTATTGGTGCAGCATTGGGGATGGCGTTGGCATCTAAGCAATTAGGCATTGAGCGTAAATCTATAGCTGTGATTGGCGATGGTGCAATGACTGCTGGCATGGCATTTGAGGCACTTAATCATGGTGGTGAAATTGAGCCAGATATGTTAGTAGTTTTAAATGAAAATGAAATGTCAATCTCGCCTAATGTTGGTGCTTTTGCACGCATGTTGATAAAAATTGTTAGTGGCAGGTTTTATAATAAAATGCGGGAAAAGTCTAAACGCATCATGAAACGAGACTCGTGGTTATGGAAATTTATGTCACGATGGGAAGAACATACTAAGGGCATGTTGATTCCTAGTACCTTATTTGAGGAGCTGGGCTTTTTGTATTTTGGTCCTATTGACGGTCATGATGTTAACCAATTGGTCAAGACCCTACAAATCATAAAAGAAACCAAGGGACCAAAATTTTTACATATTATTACCAAAAAAGGTAAAGGCTACAAACCTGCGGAAAAAGACCCGATAAAATATCATGCCGTTTCAGCCTTTGATCCAAAGTTAGGTATTTTGCCTGATAAAAAACCTAGCAAGCCAAGTTACACACAGGTATTTGGGCAGTGGTTGTGCGATATGGCACGTGATGATAATAAGCTGGTAGGTATTACTCCTGCTATGCGTGAGGGCTCGGGGTTAGTTGAGTTTTCCAAGTTGTTTCCAAAGCGTTATTATGATGTTGGCATTGCTGAGCAGCATGCAGTAACACTGGCAGCAGGTATGGCGTGTGAGGGCGTTAAACCAGTTGTGGCTATTTACTCTAGTTTTTTACAGCGTGCTTATGATCAGCTCATTCATGATGTTGCGATTCAAAATTTAGGAGTATTGTTTGCGATTGACCGAGGTGGCGTAGTTGGTCCTGATGGTGCTACTCATGCTGGCAATATGGACTTGAGCTTTTTACGTTGTGTACCAAATATGACTATTATGACCCCAGCTGATGAAAATGAATGTAGGCAAATGTTGTATACTGGCTTTACCCTGGGAACTCCTGCGGCGGTGCGCTACCCTCGTGGCACAGGTTGTGGCGTTGCTATTCAGCCACGTATGGAAAAAATTCAGATTGGTAGGGCTAAAGTAGTGAGGAAAGGTACTAATATTGCGATTTTAGCATTTGGCTCGACTGTAGAAGATGCTAAAATTGCAGCAGAGACACTAGATGCAACCGTAGTTAATATGCGTTTTGTCAAGCCTCTAGATGAAGAATTAATCAAACAGATACAAGCTAAAAATAATTTAATTGTTACGGTGGAAGACAATGTAATAATGGGCGGTGCTGGCAGTGGAATAAACGAGTACTTAAATCGTATTCATGCCAATATTGAGGTCTTAAACCTTGGTCTACCAGATATTTATCAAGAACATGGCAGTCGGGCGGATTTACTGCATGAGGCGGGGATTGATAGCAAGGGCATTCTCAAGCAAATCAAAATGTTTTTAAATTTAACAGATGCTAAATCCAATATAAAAATTATTGATTTTAAAAAATAATTTCTAAGGAAGTTATTGGTCTACTCGGCTTGTTTATACACTTGAACTAAATACTTGGTCATTGGGCTTTGCGGGAAAAAATCTATCATATACTGGACATATTGAGTGGCTTTTTGTTGTTGGTTGCTATCAAGGTAAAAATTCACCAGTGAAACTATGGCATCAATCAGCCCGATGGGCTTGACATTCTTTCTAATCATGCGGTTAATTATGTATACAGCATCATTTACAAAACCATAACCTGCAAACTTGGCAGACAGCTCCAGCAATATGGCATCATTTAGCCCTATTTTGCCTTGAGTAGTACTCAAATATAAAGAGTAATGGTCATGAATTATATTGCCAGATACCTCTCTGTCTAGCAGTATACGGAAAAACTCCTCAGTAACCTCATGATAGAGCTTGTCAAAGGGAATAAACTGGGCATATTCAAAACGCAGCCGATAGAGGTGCAGGTTCTTTGCATCTGTCTTTATTGACCTTGTAATTAGTTTTACGGCTTTTTTATACTTGCCTTTCTCAACTAAAATTGCCGCTTTGGTTTCATAACTCATGAAAAATAATATTGGGTGCCAGTTTTTATTATTTAAACAGTGTAATATACTCATGAATTAAAATACAGTAGATAAATGGAATTATCTACAAAAATTACATTAAACCATTTTGTGCCATGGAAAATACATCATTTTTACCTACAATAAAATGATCCAGCACTCTTACATCTATCAGTTCTAAAACCTGAATTAGCTTTCTGGTTATCGTTTTATCTGCATCACTAGCCTGTAAACATCCTGATGGATGATTGTGTGCTAAAATTATTGCAGCTGCATTATTTTTAAGACAGGCTTGGGCAACAATGCGTGGATAAACTTGTGCTTGATTTATTGTTCCAGTAAATAGTGTTTGAAATTTAATAAGTTTGTTATTGTTGTCTAGCAATAAACAGGCAAATGTTTCATGTTCAAGATTTGGAAAGTTACTCAATAAATAATTTCTGGCTAAGTTCTGACTGGTAAAACTTGCTGACTCGGCAACTTTGCAGTCATAGTGCCTTCTCACTAACTCTAAAGTAGCCTGGAGCTGACAATATTTAGCACTTCCCAGACCTTTGGTCTTGGTAAATGATTTAAAGTCCGACTCCAGAACTTTATCTAAACTGCCAAAGTCATTAAGCAAATCTCTAGCTAAATCAAGGGCAGTTTTACCAACAATGCCTGTGCGTAAAAAGATAGCCAGCAGCTCGGCATTGCTAAGATTTGATGCACCATGTTTGAGTAAACGTTCACGTGGTCGCTCTGCTTTGGGCCATTGGTTAATTGTCATAAAATACTCGCAAAACGGTCATTGTATGCTAAATTAATTTTGGATAAAATGGCAAATTTCCTAAACTCTTGTAGGAAATTTGCCATAAGTTATGGTTTATCTGTTATCAATAGGCTAGAATTATTAATTTTTACAAGTTTAAAAATTACGTGCAACAAATAGAACTAAAGATTCTTGACAAAGAATTTATTGAAAAGTACGGTTTACCACACTACGCTACAGATGGTTCTGCAGGTATGGATTTGCGTGCCTGTTTGCCAGAACCATTAACGGTAAAGTCAAAACATACTGAACTTATTCCTACAGGTATTGCAATGCATATTAAGGATAATAGTCTAGCAGCTATGATATTGCCACGGTCTGGCTTGGGTCACAAGCATGGCTTAGTACTGGGAAATTTGGTCGGTTTAATTGATTCTGATTATCAAGGGCAGTTATTTGTTTCATGCTGGAATCGCTCTGATACTGATTATACTGTTGCAGTAGGGGATAGAATCGCACAACTGATTATTGTACCTGTACTTCAGGCTCAGTTGACTGTAGTTGCAGACTTTAATCTTTCTAAACGTGGAGAAGGTGGTTTTGGTCACTCTGGAGCCAACTAAATAATTATGCAACCCGCTACCATTAATATGCGTTTACACACACAAAAAGGTTTTGTTACCAGTGACTTAACCACTACGGTTACATGGACAATTTTGTTGGTTTTTTCTCTGGTTTTGTCATTATTATTTGCGGCTACCATCATCAATGACATTAAGGAACGTAGTATTAAGGGCAGTCTTAAAGATTATGCAGATACAATACTCCTACAGGTTGATCATAATTTTAAATCAATAAATACCAAGGTAAATAACTCAATAAATAACAACTTAGCGTTACTAAATAGTACTGATAACAATAATTTTATCAATGCGATTAAGCAGGACTTGCCCAGTGCCTTAAGAGTTATGGTCTCAACTCAGGTGCTGAATGATATTAAGCCCATGAATTTTCCAGCTATCAACTATGCCACACTGGACATGTTGAAGAATACACGCAAAACAAACCAAGACCCAATTGCTGAGATACATCTATTTGGACAACAAAATCAGTATTTAAACTATATTCATACTCTCAACAATAAACAGGAGTCTTATTTAATTATAAGCTTGCCAGCTGCTGAAATCCTCACAGGATTAAGTAATCCAAATATTGCAGAAGGAAGGATAGTCGTTACGCAAAAGGCTGGGGAGTTTTCTCGGATAAATTTAAAATCATGGGGTACAGTACCAACTAGCAGTGATTTAATTACCAGTACTAGCGCTGTTCCCAATAGTTTTTTTCATGTTGAATATGCATATGTAGCACCCTTTTATCTGCTAAGAGGCATGACAACCATGTCGGCACTAGTGGGTCTGCTTTCATCAGTTTTATTATTCGTGGCAGTAATATTAAGCATTATGAAAAAAATAAAACTAATAAAACAAAAACAAATTGATACATCAGTTTATGTGCCAACAGGAAAACCACGCGAACTAAAGTACATTGAAGGGACAACCCAACAAAATAAAAAAATAACAGACAATAATATGACCAAGAAAATCAAGATTGATAAAAGCATTTTTAGAGCCTATGATATTAGAGGTATAGTAGATGAGGCACTTACTGTTGATACGGTAAAGTTAATAGGGCAAGCCATAGGCACAGAAAACAAAAAACGTGGCAACAATGATATTGTTGTTGCCAGAGACGGTCGCCTATCTGGCAACACATTGCTCAAAGCACTCATACAAGGTTTAAACCAGAGCGGTTGTAATGTCATAAATATTGGTGCGGTACCAACTGGTGTGTTATATTTTGCCACCCACCATTTGGGAATAGGGTCGGGGGTAATGTTAACCGGTAGCCATAACCCTCCAAATTATAACGGGCTGAAGATTATGCTCAATGGAGAAACACTAGCTGGCAAACTTATCATGAATTTATATAGGTCTATTATTAATAAAGAACTTGATGAGGGCGAAGGTAGCGAACAAAGCATGGATATTGTGGACGATTATGTTGATTATATATCCTCAGACATCCAGCTAGAGAACGAATTAAAAGTAGTGGTTGATGCTGGCAATGGTATCGGGGGAATTGTTGGACCGCAAGTACTGGAGGAAATTGGTTGTGAGGTTATCCAGTTGCACTGTGAAGTTGATGGCAACTTTCCTAATCATCACCCCGATCCCAGTGTGCCTGAAAACCTGCGTGATTTAATTGCTTCGGTTAAAGCAACGGATGCAGACCTCGGAATTGCTTTTGATGGTGATGCTGATAGGCTTGGAGTTGTAACTAAAGAGGGAGAAGTCATATTTTCAGATAGAGTACTGATGTTATTTGCCAAAGACGTTTTAACTAGACAGCCTGGAGCCAGCATTATTTTTGATGTAAAATGTACAGGTCACCTGCCTAAGGTAATAGTACAAAGTGGTGGTTTACCAATTATCTGGAAAACTGGCCACTCTTTTATGAAAGCAAAACTACAAGAAACCAAAGCAGCTCTGGCTGGTGAAATGAGTGGCCACTTCTTTTTTAATGAAAGATGGTTTGGTTTTGATGATGGCATATATGCTGCTGCCCGGCTATTGGAAATACTAGACCAAGAGGACCGACCAGCAACAGAAGTATTTGCTGAACTACCAAACAGTGTAAGCACGCCAGAGTTAAAATGCCATACCCAAGAGGGCGAAAACTATGCCTTTATGGAAAAATTTCAAAAAGTTGCCAGTTTTCCTAATGCTAATTTAACCACCATTGATGGTATTAGAGCTGATTTTGCCGATGGCTGGGGGCTAGTTCGCTGCTCCAATACCACCCCATGCTTAGTACTGAGGTTTGATGCTGACAATCAGGAGGCACTAGATAGAATAAAACAAGAATTCCGACAACAAATTCTGGCGGTGGATGATACTCTAAAACTACCTTTTTGAGAATCACCAATCAATGGGATTTGGGTATTAAGCAAGTTTCAGAGTAAAAAAGAACCAATATGGGCTACATTCACACCGATTTTAGTTATGAATATGCTTTTTTCCATTTTTTTTGTCTAAAATCATGCTAAGATTATGACCCCTAATTAGCTAGTACAAGGTTATGCAATTAAATTATCAGATTCTTATAGTGGATGATATCTCTGAAAATATTCAGATTGCCATGAATATATTAAAGGAACTAAGTTATGATTTTGCCTTTGCCCTAAATGGCACTCAAGCCCTGCAACTAATGCAACAAAATGATTATGACTTGATTTTGTTAGATGTCATGATGCCCGAAATGAGTGGTTTTGAGGTATGCAAACGTATGCAACAGAACTCAAAGCTCATGGATATCCCAGTAATTTTCCTGACAGCCCGGGTTGATATTGATTCAATAAGTACAGCCTTTCGTATCGGCGGCAATGACTTTATCTCCAAGCCCTTTCATCCTGAAGAACTTCTTGCAAGAGTAAGTACTCATCTGGAACTATACTCAGCCAAACGCAAGTTGCAGCACCAAAATAAACTATTAGAAAATCAAATCATAGTCAAAGAGTCAAGATTGAGTTCTGAAATTGAAATGAATCAAAAGGAGATGATTGGTATTTTAACTGAGTTAATGGAAGTAACCTCTGATGAAACTGGCTTACATCTGCAACGTGTAGCTGAAATATCAAAGTTATTGGCATCCTATCATGAGAGTATGTCAGCAGAAGAGATTAGTATTATTTATCATGCTGCTCCCATGCATGATATTGGTAAAATTGCCATCCCATTAAGCATCCTGCACAACCCCAACCAATTAAGTCCTGATGAACGCACAGTCATGCAAACCCACACTACCTTGGCTGCCCGGTTTTTAAAACATTCAAAACGCAAATTTATTAAAGCCGCTTCAATAATAGCACTACAACACCACGAAAAATGGGACGGTAGTGGCTATCCTAATGGACTTAAAGGTGAGGAAATACATATTTTTGGACGTATTGTCGCCCTAGCAGATGTGCTAGATGCACTGACACATGAAAGAAAATATAAAAAAGCATGGAGCATTGAGGACTCAATAAAATATATCAAAAAAGGCAAGGGTACCCATTTTGACCCAGATCTAGTTGATATTCTGCTTGACCACTTAGATGAATTTACTAAAATTATTAATAGCTAAATTTCTCCTGATTGTAACTATACTAGGTAACGATGCTCTTGCCCAGCTCAACTTAAGCGCACAAGAACAACAATGGATTCAAGACAACCCAATCATCAAAGTTGCAGGGGGTCCTGACTGGGCTCCATTCGATTTTGCTATTACCGATAGTGCAGGAATACAAAAACACCAAGGAATAAGTAAAGAAATTTTAGATATTATTACCCAAAAAACTGGTTTGACATTTGCAACTCATATCAATGACTGGAATACTAGCCTAAACAAGGTTATAGCCTCAGAGCTAGACTTGTTGCCAGTGGTAAATTATACCGATGATAGGGCCCAATACCTGCAATTTAGTCAACCATACATGGATATTATTGGTTTTTTCTTCATTCATGATAATCTGCAGGTGAATAATCTACAGGACTTAAATGGTCTTAAAGTTGCCATACCTGAAGATTACTCTTATGAGTCTCTTTTGAAAAACAACTACCCAGAAATAACCATTGTTCCCACCAGTACTCTAACAGAGGCCATTATTGCGGTTTTGGAAGGTAGGGCAGACATATTATATGATTCATATTCGGTTTTGTCATTCACCCTAAAACAATTAGGTATATCTTCAATCATACCATTTAAAGCCTCGGGTGTCTCACCGCTAAATCAGTTACATATGGCAACCACCAAAGACAAACAAATACTAATTACAATAATTGATAAAGCCCTGGCAGTTATTGAACCCAGTCAGACAAATGCTATTTTTAGCAAGTGGGACATGCCGGCTAAATTAAGTATGCCTGAGTTAGTTTTAACTGATGAAGAAAAACAATGGCTCAATGCCAATCCAGTCCTAAACTTTGGTGCAGATAATCAATGGCCACCATTTGAATTTCAGGATGAGCAGGGAAATTTTCGCGGTATGGCAGCAGATTATATTAAATTAATCGAAGCACAAACTGGTTTAACCATAAATATTCAAACAGGAGTTTGGGAGGAAATATTAAAGCAAGCCAAAGTACATAAGTTAGATGGGCTAAGTAGTGTGGTGAAAAATACACAACGAGAACTATATCTAAATTTTACTCCACCTTATCTAACCGTGCCACTGGCAATTGCGGTCAAATATGGAGATCCTGAAATTAATGATATTAAACAGTTATTAGGCAAGAGAATTGCTATTAATAAAAACTCATACCTGCATAACTGGTTAGCAAATCATGAGCTTCAGTTTAAGTTATTTCTTACTCAGTCAAATGAAGAGTCTATCAAAGCTGTAGCTTATGGACAGGCAGATGTCTATATCGGCAATATTGCTGTGTTTGATTTTATCGTGAAAAAAAATCTGATTCCAAACCTTAAAATAGTCATGATGCTGCCTAATTTATCCACCTCAATAAGCTTTGGTATTTCTACCAAACAGCCCATATTATTTAGCATTATCAACAAAGCTTTAGCCAACATCCCTGAGCATGAAAAAATAAAAATACGAGATTATTGGTATAGTAGTAATTATAAAAAACTTAATCTCAATCAAGCCGAGCTGGAATATATTACCAACAATAAACAGTTCAACTATCTAAGTAAAGCAGACTGGATGCCATTTGAAGAGTCGCATCAAGGCAAAAATCACCACGGCATCAACGTAGATTATTTAAAGCTTATGGAAGAAATGCTTGGCATAACTTTTAATATATATACTAAGGAACATAAGAATAATAAACAGCCAAAAACTCCGCATATCTTTGCCGATGATATAAACAAGCAAAATATATACCAGAACTATCGTGCGGTAACTCCACATATTACTACTCCGATTGTTATTATCATGAATACTGAAAATGGTTTTGTTGCAGATATTAATGCGATTAAGTCTAAAGTTATTGCGATTCCTGATAGTCTAAGTTATCGAAGAATTTTTGAAACAAAATACCCCAATATTAGATTTCAAGCAGTTAGTAATCCAACAACTGGTTTTCAGGCTTTGATTAATAAAACCACGGATGCCATACTACTACCACTACCTGAGGCAAAGTATTTATTACAAATTTATGCCAACAACCAATATGCTATAGTTGGTAAAACCAATACATCAATGACAGTAGGTTTCTATATCCATAAAGACTATCCGCTACTTTACTCGGCCATAAATAAAACTATAAATAGTATTTCGGACCAAAATAAGTTGAAAATTTTAGATGACTGGCTTGAGATTCAATTTGTTAAAGAAACTGACTACAGATTGCTTTTTTGGTCATCTTTTATTCTGTTGCTGGTTGCAACTGCTATTTTTATTTGGGCTCGAATGTTGTCTAAAGAGGTGCAGAGGCACAAATTAACCCAAGCTGAATTAAACCAAGAAAAAGCGAATTTCCAAGTATTATTTGAGCACTCCGCAGATGGCAATATAATTCTACAAGATCGGAAATTTGTTGACTGCAATCAAATCGTACTGGATATGTTGGGCTTTCAAAATAAACAACAACTACTGGAGATTAAACCCGCACATCTAATGCAAGACACCCAGCCCGATGGCACAGACTCATTGCTTTTGGGCAGGGAGATGATTGCACGTTGTGAGCAGGAAGGATATGCACGTTTTGAGTTTTTAGCAAGGCACACCAATAATAAATCTTTTTGGATTGATGTTGTTCTAATCCCCATAAAGTACAATGGCAAAAATGCAATTTATATCCTCTGGCGAGATATTTCCGAACAGGTTGATCTTAAGCATAAATTATTAAAAGCACAGAAAAAAGCCAATGATGCCAATACGGCAAAAAGTGATTTTTTAGCCAATATGTCACATGAAATCAGAACCCCAATGAACGCCATTTTAGGTTTTACTGATTTACTTGGTGATCAAATAGATAACCCCAAGCATAAATCTTTTATCAACACCATTAAGCTAGCGGGAAATAGCCTGTTAACCTTAATCAATGATATCTTAGACTTATCTAAAATAGAAGCGGGTAAATTTAAACAGCAAAAAGTATCAACCAACCCATATGACTTGTTTACTGAGATATGTCAGATATTTTCTTTAAATATACAGAAAAAAGACCTAGGGTTTGAGGTTTATATTGACTCAACGTTTCCAAATAGCATCCTAATTGACCCACTATATATCAGACAAATACTATTTAACCTGCTTGGTAATGCGGTTAAATTTACCGAAAAAGGGCATATTTCATTCCGAGCCAAGGTTGCTAAAATTGATGAACATCTCAGTAAGCTAGATATGATTTTAGAGGTTGAAGATACTGGCATTGGTATTGCCAAGGACCAACAGATAAATATTTTCAACATATTTGAACAACAAGCAGGACAGGATAAAAATAAATATAAAGGCACAGGTTTAGGACTGGCTATAAGTAAAAAATTGGTAGAAAACCTAGGTGGCAACATTAAAGTTGTTAGTGCGCCAGGTCAAGGTTCGTGCTTTATCGTTAAGATAAATAACATAGATATAGCATCAGTGGAGGCGACGATGAGTGATAGTCTCGAACAGCTGGATACTGATGCAATTGAGTTTCAGCAATCAAATATACTAGTCGTAGATGACATAGCTTATAATCGTGAGTTAATTATTCAGATTTTTGCCAATACCAAAATTAAGATACTAGAGGCCGAGAATGGACAACAGGCAGTTAATACAGTTAACTCTAATATTATCGACTTAATAATTATGGACATTAGAATGCCCATAATGGATGGCTATGAAGCATCAGCCATTATTAAACAATCCCACCCAAAATTGCCAATCATCGCTTTAACCGCCTCAACTTTAGAATCTGATACAAAGCACAACAATAAGCTATTTGCAGCATATATCCGAAAACCCATAGGCAAATATGCCTTGCTGGAGATTTTAGCCAAATTTCTTCCTCTGGTACAAACACAATCAACAAAAAAACCAGCAAATAAACCAGTTGTACAAGATAGCTATGATATAAATGAACTAAACAAGCTCATAAAACAGCTAGAAACACAGGCAACTATTTTGTGGCAGCAGGCTATTGACACGAACCACTTCAATGATATCAAAATATTTTCACAGTCATTGGCACAGCTACACAAGCAGTACCCAGTAACCCTATTGCAAAACTATATATACGAATTAACCCAAAATATTGAATTATTTGATATAGCAGGATTACAAAGCACCTTGCAACAATTCCCGCAACTCAAACAAAATATAGGTGATATAAA
>UOEW01000151.1_pt1 | contig 12085 bp, 10 predicted proteins | sample 1988701 | NCBI WGS metagenome assembly UOEW01 (sample SAMEA4712195, study PRJEB27164) | hydrothermal vent metagenome | biome: marine basaltic hydrothermal vent biome; feature: marine hydrothermal vent; material: mineral | place: Pacific Ocean | collected 2011-06-14/2011-07-23 | depth 1719 m | reverse complement strand
CCAAGTGGTAATGATTACTCATTATGGCATAAGCACAAACATCGATATTAAAAATCAAGGCTAAGAATTTTATCCTCTCTACAATCGGTTTTCGACGGTGTTCGTAACAGTTGCCAGAATACTTGTCCTTGCCACACAAAAAGGCTCTACGAACGCATCGAGCCATGATGTGATAATAAGGTGTATCTTCTGTTGAGATTAGGTATTTTCGAGCTAAAGTCATGTTTTTCTCCTTTAAAGCTCTATTTTATAAAAATATCCGTCAAAAAGAAGTGGCAAAATTCCTAAATGTTTGTAGGAATTTTGCTATTGGGGTGTGTGTCTAATATATATATAATATATATAATATATATATTGCTATTGGGGTGTGTGTCTAATATATACCTGTCTAATATATACCTAATTTTCGTCAAATAGAGTTACTATTCTTCTCAAATCATGCAAAAACCTGCCTCAAACCAGCTATTTCTCGCTACGATTTCTATTCTCGGACAAGCTCCTAGCTTCGTATTTCTCTATTAAGATATTTAATGTTGGTTTATTTTACCTTTTTTTAAATAAAGTGTCACTTTTTTTCTAGCAATAACGGATAGACAGGAGATGTATGTATAAATTAAATTATTGGAGAAAATTATATGCGTAAACTTTATTATACTCTCTTACTGATAATAGTAAGTTATAACAGCCAAGCTTTTGTAGTCTGGCCCAATGCCAGTGCACCTTGCAATGGCACATTACAAGCCTGTATTGATGCCAGTGCAGTTGGTGAATACATAGAAGTCCGGAGCAATGGACCTATTAATGAAAACATTTCAACCAGCACCGCTTTGTCACTAGTGGCAGGAATTGGTTATCAGCCTCTGTTTTCATCAGGAAACAGCATAGAAATGAACCTTACAGTTGGTGGCGCCCCCAGAACCATTCGAATAATTGGTTTTACCTTTGTCCAGGGAGGTATAAAAGTCTCAACTCTTGGCGCACCTCTCACAGCTATTATAGAAAGCAATACCGTTCAAGCAACGGCAGTTAATATTCCTGCAATCAAAGTGGTATCAGGTTCTGTTTTAAGCACTGATGTGCAAATAAAATACAATAGAGTTTTTGCCGAAACAGTGGGCAATACGGCTACGGCGTATGGCGCTATTTTAGTGAATAAAAACAGCATTGGCGTGGGCGAGATAACAGGTGAAATATATAATAACACTGTTGAATCATTTGGCACATTCTCTAAAGGAATATCGGTATTTGTATCAAACAATGCAGACCTTGATATTAACATTACTGCCAATGTGGTTTATGGGGGCACATCTGGAGGAATTTTTATAAATCGTTTTAATAGCAGTACAGCGGTATCAGATTTTGACATAACCAGTAATGCGTTCTATCAATATGGAACATTTTATAATCCCTCAGGAATTCATATAATTAATGATGCAGGGACAACCAATGTCGATATCATAAACAACACCATGATCCAAAGCCGAGATGGTATATATCTTCGCAATGGGGTTGGAACATTGGATGCCCGTTTACATAATAACTTAATCGCTTTTGGTGGACGAGCAATAAACTCACAACCCAGTGTCAGTATGATAAATGATAATAATTTACTCTATCAAAACTCATTAGCAAATATAGATTACACCCCAGGAGGTAATGACATTAGCACTGACCCAATGATTAAAAGTTTATCAAATGCCCGTTTAAGTTCAGACTCGCCTGCTTTAGACTCAGGCAACCTTCTGGCATTTTTGAATGCTCTTGATGCGCCACTTATTGATGCAGATGGGTTGGTTCGGATTAAAAATCCAACTGCAACAGGTAGTGCCCAACTTGACATAGGCGCATATGAAGCGGGAGACTTTGGTTTTTTACACCGCAATACCAATGGCGGGGTTAACTATATCAGCAACATTAATAATTCTTATTTAAACGGTTTTTCTGGTTTGGACAGTGTTCATATTACTTCAAACTGGAATCCAAATGGTATCGGAGGGACTTATAACAATGAAAATGAAGCAATTTATTATTCATCAGGATTGTGGCGAATATTTAATGAAGGTTTAGTAAATATGTTTGATGGTGCAAGCTTTAATGTGAGTAGATTAGGCTCAACGGGCAAGACCTTTGAACATACATATACAGGCAGTGGCGAAAATAACACTATGATTGATGACTCTGGGCTTAATAATAATGGCGACTATATATTGCAGGTTTCACAGCATTGGACAGGCACTTATAACCCGAACCCGCCAGGCATCTTTTATTTTGGTGGCAATTGGGGTATCATTAATATGAATTTAGCGGTACTGCCAACTAACTCAAATTTTAATGTTTATTATCAGCGAAAAAGCAAAAGTGCTTATGAGCATATAGCGCGAACGGCAAATATTATATCAAATCGGACAATCCTAGACAATCCTCTTATTAATGGCGTAAGTTGTGCGCAAATACAGGTAACACAAAGCGCATCACAAGGAGTGTTTAACGATGCTCCGATTGGTGTTTATTACGCATGGAACCGCTGGCGAGTTTTTAATCAAGATATGTCAGCTATGCCAGAGGATGCGGCTTTTCATGTGTTGATTAACCCTGGTCAAATAGCAGATTGTACCGACATTATATTTGAAGATGGGTTTGAATAATCCCAAATTAGAACATAAGCCGTGGCGAGATATAGCAATGTTGACCTGACAAAAAGTTTAACAAATATCTCGTCATTACGATTGCAGCGTGGCAACCTTGTTAGCACGCATATTGCATAGCGACCCTATGAAATATGCGGGCTAGCACTATCACTGTTATTATTCGGACAAAACTCGTACTCTTCAAGCATATTCTGCCAGTCAAAAACATGCGAACAATATTGCTTTATATTTCAAAGGTTATTTGCTTTCAATAATCAAATAAACAACCGTAGTGTCCCCGACATTTTTTATTTCATGCCAGTTAACTCCGTTGCTTTGAAAGTAGCTGTTGGTGGCGAGGTTCACGACTCTTGTTCCTCGGTCATCGGTAATTTGTACCTTTCCTCCAGACAGGGCATAGCCAAAATTTTTGTTGTGTGTGTGTTTTTCGTGACCTATACCTGGAGCAAAGGTACAACGCAAGATTGTTTCGTGTTTGTTTTCCCAGAGCTTCTCACAAACCTTTTTGTCTTGCCAGCCTGTTGCCAGTGGGCCTTTAAGTTTGTTGCCAGTCTGACTACAGGCAAACAGCAAGAAAACCATTGCTAATGGTAATACTTTTATCATTAAATTAATCAGCCTATTTATTTTATAACTTGTAATGTTATAGTAGCGGTTATTTAAAAACAAGCACTCCAGCATAAATCTTGCGAGACAAATTATGAAAAATCTTAGAATACACCTGATATTCACCCGCATATTTCATAGAATCGCTATATTTACAGCATATCATTTTGATATTAAAGGGAAATATAGATATATTGAAAATGTACACTTTGTAACCAAATTCGCTATGTAGTTTTTAGAAAACAACAGCGGCCATTTTGCCCGATTCACCTGCAAACGTAAGAATAACTAGGTTTTTCGGTGAATAGAACAAACTGACTCACTGTTGTATCCTAAAATTCTGCATTCCTATGAAATATGCGGGTTAATTGGCTGGTTAATGATTGTGGGTGTGATTGGTTTATCATTAGTGCCAATTAGTGCGTCGATAGCAGATATAAAAAATGGTGATAAAATAGGGCATTTTATTGCTTACTTTACCCTGATGCTGTGGTTTACCTGGTTATATCCAAAACCGTGGGTTAGAAATTTGTATGGGATTGGCCTTATCTTGTTGCTGGTTTCATTTTTGCGGTGTTGTTGGCAAACATTCCGTTTATAAAAAGATTATTCAGGTTATAATGCTCCTATGAGCAACTTACAAATAATAGTTCCGGTGTTTAATGAACAAGAAGTGGTAGATTTGTTTTATGCAAAAATAAAACAAATTTTACAAACATGCGATGTACACTGGAGCATTTTATTTGTTGATGATGGCTCTAGTGATGGCACGGTACAACATCTTGAGTTTTTATGCCACAAGGACTCTCGTGTTGGATTTATTACCTTAAGTCGCAACTTTGGCAAGGAGTATGCGTTGACTGCTGGGCTGGATCATGCTGATGCCGATGTGGTGGTGGTTATAGATGTGGATTTGCAAGATCCGCCTGAGCTAATTCCACAAATGCTGGAGCTGTGGCAGGAGGGCTATGATGTGGTTTATGCCACTCGTAAACGCCGTGAAGGTGAAACCTATCTGAAAAAAGCAACTGCAACCTGGTTTTATCGAATAATCAACGCCATGAGCAATATTTCTATTCCTAAAGATACTGGTGATTATCGGTTGCTGGACATAAAGGCAGTTAGAGCATTAAATAAATTACGTGAAAGCAATCGCTTTATGAAGGGTTTATTTGCCTGGATAGGCTATAAACAAAAAGCTATTTATTTTGACCGTAAGCAAAGAGCGGCAGGAACAACCAAGTGGAATATGCGCAAATTGTTTTCATTTGCGGTTGATGGTATTACTTCCTTTTCCTATGTTCCTTTGAAGTTTGCTACCTGGATTGGCGTATCTGTCGCTTTGTTTTCGTTTGTTTATGGTTTAGTTGTTATTGCTAAAACTCTAGTGTTTGGCAGTGATTTGCCAGGTTATCCTTCACTGATGGTGGTTATTTTATTTTTAGGCGGCATCCAATTAATGGCGTTGGGAATTATCGGTGAATATTTGGGCCGTTTGTTTGAAGAAAACAAACACAGGCCGTTGTATTTAATTGACAAATACCAGCCTCCCAAACAAAAACCACAGGGGACAGGTCAAGGAGACAGCCAAGGAGACAGGCATGAACTTTAAACAATACTTCGCTATTATTGTTTTTAAAACCAAGGCAGAACTAAAAGCCGAGCGACAACGAACCTACTTGGGCTTTATTTGGTGGATATTGGAGCCGCTCATGTTTTTAGCGGTTTTTTATATAGTTTTTGTACAGCTAAAGCTATCAAATGACGAACATTTTGTGCAGTTTTTATTAATTGGATTAATTTTATGGCAGTGGTTTAAGTCCTCAATATCAAACTCCTCGGCAGTTATTATTTATCAAACCAACCTGTTGCGTCAGGTTCGTATACCTGCTTGGATATTTCCGGTGATAAAGGTTTCGGCAAATACGGTTAAATTTGCTATTGTTTTTACCGTATTAATTATATTTTTATGGGTATCTGGCTTTGTGCCAAGTTTAAATTATTTATATATGCTGGAAATCATCCTGATTCAGTTTTTGCTTATAAATGGCTTTGTTTTATGTCTGGCAGCTATTATTCCGTTTATCCCAGATATTCATGTGGTGGTAGATAATTTGTTGCTGGGCGTATTTTTTCTTTCTGGAATATTTTTCCCACTTAGCATCGTTCCAGAGCCGTTTAGAGGCTATTTATATTGGAACCCTATAGTTGGTTTAATTGAAAACTCCAGAGAAGTATTAATTCATCATAATCCACCAGACCAGCTGGAATTGCTCTATGTCGCGGTTATCGCATTAGTCTTAATGCTTGTAGGGCTTGGTTTGTTTAAAAAGTTTCAAAACAGTTATGCCAAGTTGGCAGAGTCATAATGGCAGAGACAATGGATATACAGAGATGGAATTAATGAGTTTCGACAATGTTGGTCTGTCGTTTAAAAGACAAAACAAAAAACCATACTGGGCATTAAAGCAGGTTAGTTTTAATATTCTAGAAGGCGAAACCTTAGGAGTTATTGGTAGCAATGGTGCAGGAAAAAGTACTTTGTTGCGTATTATTGCAGGAACCTATATTGCAGATAAAGGCAAAATCGTAAGAAACACCGAAAGTTGTGCACTGTTAAGCTTACAGCTCGGATTTGTACCGTACTTGAACGGAATTGATAATTTAATCTTGAGTGGCATGTTACAAGGGCTGGACAAAAAGTATATTATTTCACGGATTCCTGCTATTTTAGACTTTTCAGAACTAAGAGAAATGATAAAAGAACCAATTAACACTTGGTCAACGGGAATGGTTGCCAGATTAGGGTTTACTCTAGCACTGGAAATCAAACCAAAAATACTGCTCATTGATGAGTCTTTATCAGTTGGGGATGCCTCATTTGCCAAAAAATCCACTGCTGCCATCAAACAAAGAATTAAGTCCAATCAAACAGTCGTGCTGGTATCTCATAGCACAAAAACCATTAAGGAACTGTGCAATAGAGTGTTGTGGATTGAAAATGGCACAACTAAAACTCTAGGCTCAACTCTGGATGTTTTGCAACAATACGAACAGTTTGTTGCGGCATCGGTAGGCAAAAAGATATGGAGATAAAAAATAACCTGCACCAACAAATAGCCCAGCTGCAAAAACAGCTACAAACTGAAAAACAAACAAATATTGAGCGCAATAAACTGTTACAGACAAATCTGGACTATTTGTCACGAGACCTGGAGGTTTTGTTTGTCTCAAAAACATGGAAAGTGGGTTATGGAGTGGTGAATCTTTATCGCAAACTAATGAGTTTGCTAGGCTCACAGCAAGATGGTCAGTATATGAATGCTGAACATTTTAAAAACCTAATAGAAAACTGTGAGTTTTACACCCAGTGCAAAACGCAGTTACACCCAACCGTTGAAGATGTTATAGCTGGCAAGTTTCCTAAAAGTCGATATGAGTCAACCCAGGTTAAAACAGTTTTGCAAGACATCTGGCTGGTACAAACAGACCAAAAAAATGACGGTTAGAAACAAATCAATTATTATTCTGGCATGGAACAACTGGCAGGAAACCGAAAAATGCCTCGACACGTTGGTCAAAACCCAGCTTGAAAACACTAAGGTTACTGTGTTGAATAATGGTTCAACGGATGCAACCAAAGAAAAACTCAAAAACTATGACTGGATAAGAGTCATTAACTCACCAAAAAATTTGGGCTTTGTCAGAGGCAATAATAAGGCGGTGGAATCTTGTGAACAAGACTCAGATATTATCTTAATCAACAATGATATTATCTTTGAGCAAACCGACTGGCTACAACGGCTTGAAAAAACCGCCTACACACATACCAGCACTGGTATAGTTGGTTGTCGGTTGCTTAACAATAAAAAACAACTGCTACACACAGGCACCTTAATCATGCCCGAAACCCTATGGGGCCAGCAAATGGATTCGGGCAAAATCGAAGTCGATATTAATCAATACAACCGTGATCGAGTTGTTCAGGGTGTTATCTTTGCCGTAGCCTATATTAAACGCCCTGTTTTCAACCAGCTCAATGGGCTTGCCACCGAGTTTCACTCCTATTTTGAAGATACTGATTTTTGTCTGCGTGCCAAACAGCTTGGGTTTGAGACGGTTTGTTGTGGTTCGGTTACCTTAACTCATAATGAACACGGCTCAACGCAGGGCAATGAGAGCTTTAGAACCAAATTGTTTCATCAGTCCAGAAAAATATTTAGTAAAAAGTGGAAGCAAAAACTAGCAGATGAATACTCACCTGAGTTAGCATGGCAATCTATTTTGAACTTTCCAACTGGCTATGCTATGAGCTCACAAGCCATGCTTAAGGCTCTGGATGAGCGAAAAGTTAGATTGCAATACCAGTACGTTTACGGAGCAAATACTCCTTTTGCCGTGCCAGAAAGACAGGATATGCAACACAACCGCCTTAATGTTATTTGCAAACGACCCTTCTCCAAAAAACCCAAAGTTTCGGTGGTTTACGGACAGGGAGATGTGTTTAAACGCAACCAGGGCAAATATAAAATTGGTTTTACCATGCTAGAAGTCGATGGTTTTCCCAAAGAGTGGATAAGACAAGCCAACACAATGGACGAAATCTGGGTGCCAAGTGAATTCAATAAACAGGCCATGCTTAGGTGTGGACTGAAACGACCCATTTATAAAATTCCTCTAGGTGTGGACAGCAACTACTTTAATCCACAAATTCACTCCTATAAAAACCCCAATAATGACTATGTGTTTTTCACCAACATCGAATGGGGAGAACGCAAAAACCCACAAATGCAATTACAACAATTCAATAAAGCCTTTAGGGCAAGTGATGATGTTTGTTTAATTGCCAAGCTTAACAATAGTGACCCAGGTGTAAACCTGCAACAACAAATAAAAAAACTAAATCTTTCTGCAAAAGGCGGCAGAATATATTTTATTATTAATCGAGTGTTTGACTATTATCAACTGCCCCTGCTTTATCGCTCCATTGACTGTTATATTACCGCTGGACGAGGCGAAGGCTGGGACATGCCACTTATGGAAGCGATGGCATGTGGGCTACCAACTATTGCCACCAACTGGGGAGCACATCAAGAGTTTGCCACAGCTGACAATAGTTACCTGTTAAATATCACTGGCACTATTCCTGCCATTGCCAAGTGCCCCTATTACACAGGTTTTAACTGGGCGAACCCCGATGCCAGCCATTTCTGTGAATTATTGCTCACGGTTTTCAACAACCAACAACAAGCACACAGCAAAGGCCTACTGGCAGCCAAGCACATGCAACAAAAGTGGAGCTGGGACAATACCACAACTAAGATCATTGAGCGAATTACCTCTGTTGAACTTTAGGAGCTTGTCCGAGAATAGAAGTCGTAACGAGAAACAACTGGTTTGCTTTAAAAGCGGTTCCGAGGAAAGAGTTGTTAAGGGAGGGTATAAAAACCCCGGAACCTAGGGAGGAGAAAATAAAAAAAATAATTTACTTATTTACTGGCTTTGACTGGCTCTGATTCATTAAGTTCATCTTTATTTTCATTACTTGATTTTTCATCATACGGCCAGTCTCTAAAAGGGAACGGTTTGTCGTTGGTTTGAAACGATAAGTACTTAATTAAATCGAACAAAAATAAACCTACTTCTTTATTAAAACCTTTTAAGTTGCTATTAACCTGACCGGTAATTAATAAAAATCCAAATTGAATCAATACTACAAAAGTAAATACCCAAAGTGACAGCCAGCCAATGATGGCAAATAAAATAGTATAAAAAATACGGCTAAATATTTCAGGGTTTTTGCCCGAATGTTCTTTCGCATCTGTTTCAGTTGCATTGACCTCGATAATTACTTCGGCTTCTTTCTTGTTAGTTTCTTCTGTCATTATGTGTTACCTCATTGTTTATTGTGACCTTATTTATATAATACAGGTTTCCATTAACAATAAATAGTGCCATTAGTCATGTGTGGCTCATGACTCTTCAAATAACCCTGTCAAGACAACGATATGACACAGCTTCCAATAAATGTCCCTGTTGTACCTCATCGGAATTTTGTAAATCTGCAATGGTACGTGAGACTTTTAAAATACGGTGATAGGCACGGGCAGAAAGTTTTAGTTTTTCAACAATACCCTCAAGCATAATCAGATATCGTTCAGGAATATTTAACAGTTGCTCCATCTCTTTATTGTTTAATTGTGCATTGGTTTTGCCATTGTTCCTAACTAGTTGTATGTTTCTGGCAGCACTTACCCGCTTTTTGACCGTTATACTGGACTCATTGGATGTACTCATTATGCGTAATTCTTTGTAGGCAATGCGAGCGACTTCTACGTGCATATCTATTCTATCCAACAATGGTCCTGAAACTTTGGCTCGATATCGTTCAATCTGTACTTGTGAGCATATACATGTTCGTTCTGCATCGCCCCAATATCCACAAGGACAAGGGTTCATTGCCGCAATCAGCTGAAATTTTGCTGGGAATTCCGCCTGCTTGGCAGCACGAGAGATGGTAATTTTCCCCGATTCAAGTGGTTCACGCAAGACCTCCAGAACATGGCGGGAAAACTCAGGGAGCTCATCTAAAAATAATAATCCCTCATGGCTAAGGCTAATTTCCCCAGGTTTTGGATTTGAACCTCCTCCCACCAAGGCAACTGCTGAGGCAGTATGATGTGGCTGACGCATGGGCGGTATAAACCAGTTGTTAATATCAAATCCTTTACCACTAATTGAGGCAATAGCTGCCGTTTCCAGAGCTTGTTGTTCCGTTAATGGTGGCATTATTCCTGCCATTCTGCTTGCCAACATGGTCTTGCCAGTACCAGGTGGTCCAATAAACAGTAAGTTATGCCCGCCACTCGCTGCTATTTCTAATGCTCTTTTAGCGTGTAACTGACCTTTTACCTCGGATAAATCTGGAATTTTAACAGTCTTGTTATTAATAGTTTTTTGTGCATTTGGCAGGCTATCCATTTGATTTAACCAGGCACATACCTCTAGCAGATTACAAGCCGTTTTACATACGATAGATGAAATTAACGCAGCCTCTGCTCCATTTTGAAACGGTACAACCAGCACTCGATTAGCCTTGAGAGTTTTAATTGCAACTGGTAAAACCCCAGATACAGGATGTAAATCACCACCCAAGGATAGTTCGCCAATAAACTCTGTGGCAGTTAACCGGTCTGCGGCAACTTGCCCAGATGCTGCCAATATACCAATAGCAATAGGTAAATCAAAGCGACCACCTTCCTTAGGCAAATCAGCAGGGGATAAATTAATCGTAATACGTTGTTGGGGAAAATCTAGATTGGTATTTAATATAGCGGCTCGTACTCTATCTTTGCTCTCTTTGACTGCAGTTTCAGGCAGACCTACAATTGACAGCCCTGGCAAACCACGAGAGAGGTGAACCTCCACTCGCACCAGCGGTGCATCAATCCCATTTTGAGCACGTGAATAGACTATAGCTAATTTTGACATCTTGATTACTCTTCTAAAAGGAGCTTATTATAGCTATTTAGTTTACCAATTTAAGTAGGTGTTTTCCTAAATTTTTGTAGGACTTTTCATACAACCCTAACCCACATATCTCATAGGAGTGCAGAATTTTAGGATGATTTCAGTGGGCCAGGAGCTTGTCCGAGAATAGAAATCGTAGCGAGAAATAGCTGGTTTGAGACAGGTTTTTTCATGATTTGAGGAGAATAGTCGCTCTATTTGACGAAAATAAGGAGGAATTTTGGCAAAATCCAGCTTTCCCATAGTAGAATACTTTTTCTCGGTCAAGCACTAATTAGGGAAAACTATAAAAAAGCATATGTCAAAAACTCCATCTCAGAGCCGAGTTCAACAAAAAGAAAGAACCAGAAAAGCAATAATTGATGCGGCAATTAGCGAACTAAGTGAGAATAAAAGTTTTGCGAGCTTGAGTTTACGTGAAGTTGCCCGAAAAGCAGGAATTGCACCCAATTCCTTTTACCGACACTTCAAGGATATGGAAGAACTAGGGTTAACGTTGGTTGATGTATCTGGGTTGGCACTGCGGCAACTAATGCGTAAAGCACGACAAAGATTTAAGCAAGAAGGCAGTGTTATCGTAACCTCGGTGACAACCTTTATGGAATTTACCGAAACCAATGCCAATATCTTTAGGTTGCTATTTCATGAACGCTCCGGAACAACCAAAGCACTGCGTCATGCGGTTGCTCGTGAAATTAAATATTTTATTGTGGAATTAACTGAGTATATACAAGCAGTTGGCTATGATCACGATGTGGCACATTCACAAGCAGAAGCTATGGTAGCAATTATTTTTAATACAGGTGCTGAGCTACTAGCTGCCCAGCCAGCTGCTCGGCAACAACTGGAGCATCGGGCAATTCAACAGCTACGTTTTATTGCTACAGGTGCCAGAGTGGAGTATCTGGATAAACAGAAATAGTTGCCCTGCTGTCAACGCCAGACTTTCCCTCGCTACGAATACTTTCTTGGTCAAGCACTACTTAAGTGACGGGTACTGCATAAACCATATAACGCAAGTTGCCACCTGCGGTTAAACTGTTAAATGGATAGCAGGTAGTTAACAGCAGTTCATCCTTGTTGCGTATCTTTAATTTTTGTTGACGACTATCTACCACAGCAGTTCTTTGAACATAGTAGTGTGTAGTTTTATCTATGGTTTTAAGTAAAATTTTATCACCTATTTGTAGGTTCTGAAGATAATCAAAATGACTGTCTTGATGACCTGATAGAACTACCGTTTTTTGTTGACCTGGCATGCCACTACTGGATAAATGGGTAATTGAAAATGCCAAGTTTCT
>UOEW01000099.1_pt1 | contig 12205 bp, 13 predicted proteins | sample 1988701 | NCBI WGS metagenome assembly UOEW01 (sample SAMEA4712195, study PRJEB27164) | hydrothermal vent metagenome | biome: marine basaltic hydrothermal vent biome; feature: marine hydrothermal vent; material: mineral | place: Pacific Ocean | collected 2011-06-14/2011-07-23 | depth 1719 m | reverse complement strand
ATTTCCTGACCTTGTTTGACAGTCTGACCTTCTTTCACCATTCTTTTGGAGTTGTGTGCATAGGCACTGAGCATGTCACTGCTGTGTTTTATAATAATCAACTCTCCGTATCCACGCAGTCCATCACCGCTATAAACTACCGTGCCATTGTTGCTGGCATATACTGGAAAACCAAATTTTGTGGCAATATCTATGCCTTTTCTTGAGGAGTCCGAGTGAGAAAAAGAGCTGATGATTTTGCCTTTTACTGGCCATATCCAGGTAGTGTTTGCTTTAGGTTGAGTATTTGGTAGGTTTGAAGTGTTCGCACTCACTTTTGTAGTGGTGCGAGGTGTGTTTTTTACCATTGGCATTGGTTTCTTTGGTTGTTTATTATTTTTTGGTGGAGTATCGCTGGGCTTATTGTTTGGTGTTTTGTGTGATTGTAACTTGTTTGATTTGATTAATATTGGCGTAGTTTGTACCGTAGTTTTAGAGGGTAAAGATTTTTTCGCTTTTAATCGTAGTTTCTGCCCAGGATAAATTTTATAGTTATTGTGAATATTATTTATTTTTGCTAGTGTTTTATAGTCTATATCATAACTAAAGCCTATAGAATATAAGGTGTCACCCGTTTTTACGGTTACATATTCTCTCTGATATTTATGCCGTTTTGATATGGCACTAGAGCTATTGTATTGCTTTTTGGCACTCGCGTCCAATACTGGAGCAGGTCGGTGTTTTGTGCATGCAGCCAATATAGACACAATAATAAATACAAAAATAATCAAATAAATCTTCATGCCCTAATCACACCATGTAAAAAAGGTACAAACATCACTGCCTCCAGAATTTCAGTGTCATAGCCAGTATCTGTTTTAGTAACCTTAACCAGATTTTGTTTTTGGTTATCACCAACTGGCAATAACATGATGCCAGATTGTTTTAGTTGAGATAAAAGATTTTCAGGGATTTTATCGGGGGCAGCTGTAGCTATTATCAGGTCATATGGTGCTTCACTTTTCCAGCCTTTAAAACCATCTCCAGTTTTTGTACGAACATTGTTATAGCCAAGTTTGATAAATCTGCGTCTGGCCACTTTAGTCAAATCATCTATTCTTTCCACGCTAAAAACTTCATTTACTAACTGTCCCAAAATGGCAGCTTGATAACCTGAGCCTGTGCCAATTTCTAAAACTTTTTGTGGTTTATGTTGCATAACAATTTCTGTCATTCTGGCAACAACCCAGGGCTGGGAAATAGTTTGCCCATGTTTGATAGGTAATGCAGTATCCTCATAAGCCCGATGTGCCATAGCCTCATCCATGAACAAATGTCGCGGTACAACTGCCATGGCAGTCAACACTTTTTCATTAGTAATATTCTGTTCACGTAATCGACGAATCATACGGTTGCGTGTTCGTTGCGATGTCATGCCTATACCAAGAGCTGAGTTCATTAAATACTGGCACTCCAGTTTTTTAAACTAGCTAATGCACTATGCTTAGTCATGTCAACTTGCATAGGCGTGATGGAAACATAGCCGTGTTTAATTGCATGAAAATCAGTCCCTTCACCAGCATCAGCTTCAGGACCTGCTGCTCCTATCCAGTATATTTTTCTGCCTCTGGGATCAATATCCTGTACCGTATTTTCAGCCTTATGCCTATTACCCAAGCGGGCTATTTTAATACCTTTTACCTTATCAATTGCTAAATTTGGGAAGTTAATATTCAAAATAGTATCTTGTGGCAATGGGTTGTTTTTTAGGTTTTGCATGATTTTATTAACGAAATGCTGGGCAGTTTCAAAATATCTGCGTTGATTACTGGCATGGCTGGTTGCTAATGAAAAAGCAATCGCAGGCAGACCCAAATAACGTCCCTCAATAGCGGCAGCTACAGTTCCTGAATACAGTACATCATCACCCAAATTAGCAGCATTATTGATTCCTGAAATTACCATGTCAGGTTCTTCAGACATCAGTCCAGTTAGTGCCATATGTACGCAGTCGGTTGGAGTTCCTGAAACCGAGTACCGATTTTCGGCAATTTTCTGAATTCTCACTGGTCCATCTAGTGTAAGTGAATTACTTGCACCTGAACGGTCTCTATTTGGTGCATAAACTGTTACTTTGCCCAACCCCAGCAAGGTGTCGGAAAGTGCGTTTATCCCTGTGGCATTAATGCCATCATCATTACTAACTAAAAAGTGCATATATTTCTAAAATAATCTAAACGCAACATTATAAGCCAGAAAAACAAAAAAGCCCTCAATTTTGAGGGCTTTTACAATTAAAATTAATGCTCTAAAGATTAATGACTAGATTTATCTTTGCCGAGCTTTAAATTTTGGATTGGATTTACAAATGACAAAAACCTTGCCACGACGACGTACAACTTTGCAGTCACGACTACGTGTTTTGGCTGATTTTAAAGATGATAATACCTTCATGACAGTACCTTAAATGGTTGGTTAGTAAATTAAGACGGTGAATTATACGGATTTATATTGTTAAATTCAATATGTTTATAAAATTATTATCATTATTTAATGATATAATTGGATCTTAAATTATTGGAGTGTTAAATGTTTGATTCCTGGTTTTATTTATCAGTTAAATTTTTAGTTTTAATGTTTGTAGCATTAATTGGCATGGCAGTTTTGGCTGCTATAGTTATGTATGTTGTTGATAAAACTCAAAGGAAACATACAATTAGGCGTAATTTTCCTGTTATTGGGAGATTTAGATGGGTATTTGAGCATCTTGGTGAGTTCTTTCGGCAGTATTTCTTTGCTCAAGACCGTGAGGAACTACCATTCAATCGTGCTCAGCGAACTTGGGTTTATAAGGCGGCAAAGGATAGTAATAATACTGTGGCATTTGGCTCTACCCGCAATTTAGATCGTCGTGGTGCGATGATTTTTATGAATTGTGCTTTTCCAGTAATGCAAAAAGATGCGGTGGAGGCAGAGAATATATTGATTGGTCCTTATGCTAAACAGCCTTATAAAAGTCCGAGTTTTTTCAATATCTCGGCGATGAGTTTTGGGGCATTATCCATGCCTGCGGTTCAGTCTTTATCACATGGTGCTAAAAAAGCGGGTATCTGGATGAACACTGGTGAGGGCGGAATTTCTTCCTATCACTTGGAAGGTGGCTGCGACATCGTCTATCAATTTGGCACAGCTAAGTATGGAGCGAGAAATGCCAAGGGTGGTTTTGATTTTGATAAGTTAAAAGAAATTGGTCAAATCCCACAGGTTAAGATGATTGAACTTAAATTGGCCCAAGGTGCAAAGCCTGGTAAAGGTGGAATTTTACCAGCTAAAAAGGTCACAGCAGAAATTGCCAATATTCGTGGTATTCCAGCAGGAGTTGCATCGGTTAGCCCAAATAGGCATCCAGAAATACAGTCTGCACATGAGTTACTGGATATGCTTAATAAAATTCGGGATGCAAGTGGTTTGCCAGTTGGGTTTAAAATGGTTATGGGCAATAATACATGGCTGCATGAACTGTTTGCAGAAATTCATCTGCGGGGAATAGAGTCTGCCCCTGATTTTATCACTTTAGATAGTGGTGATGGCGGAACTGGGGCTGCTCCACAGTCCTTGATGGATGATGTGGGGATGGTGATTAAGGAGTCATTGCCTATGCTGGTTGATTTACGTGATGAGTATGGTTTAAAAGAGCGAGTCAGAATTATGACATCTGGTAAATTAATTACACCTGCTGAAGTTGCATGGGCATTATGTGCTGGTGCTGATTTTATTAACAATGCTCGTGGCTTTTTATTCTCACTAGGTTGTATTCAGGCATTTAAATGTAATAAAAATACCTGCCCAACTGGTATTACCACACATAATCCTGACTTGCACAAAGGACTAGTTGTTGAGAACAAAACCAAGCGGGTGGCAAATTTTGCCAAACATATGATAAAAGAAGTAGGCGTTATTGCCCATTCATGTGGTGTTACTGAGCCACGGGCATTACAACGTTCGCATGTGCGTATGGTGTTTTCCAATAGTATATCCAAACCACTGGATATGCTCTTTCCCAACAAGCGCAGCAAGTATGATTGAGCTTGGCGTTAGTGCCTGCTTGCTGGGTAATAATGTTCGCTATGATGGTGGTAATAAATATATAGATCTGACTACATATTTTAATCCAGATAGGTATCAGCTAACTGGCATCTGCCCTGAGGTAGGTATGGGTCTGTCTATTCCAAGAGCTCCTGTACAAATTATCAATACTGATAATCAAATTAAATTAGTTCAGGTGAATAACCCTAGATTAGATTATACCAGTCAAATGGAGTGCTGGTTTACACAAAATATTGATGAGTTTAAGCAGTATGTTGGTTTTGTTCTTAAAAGCAAATCTCCCAGTTGTGGCAATCAGACTACTGCTAATTTTCAGTCTCAACAGGATTTCTTTCTAGCAGATGGCTTATTTGTGCATTTGTTAAAACAATATAGACCAGATATTGCAATTATAGATGAGTTGCAAGTATATAATTCATTATGCCTTGCAGAGTTTAAAGTATCCGTCCAGGCACTATCAAACGCATTTCTATATCGGGATTTGGATTTTATTAATTTGCTGTAAATATCTATCAATCTGTTGCTTGGGCAAAAAGCTACCGGTAAATGAATTTTTAACTAGTTGAATAATATCGCTTTCGGTAAGATTTAATGCTGCAGTAATTGCGATAAAGTTTTCATTCACATAGCCACCAAAATAAGCGGGATCATCTGAGTTGACTGTAACATTCAAACCCTTGGTAAGCATGGTCTTTAGTGGATGCTGGGCTAAATCCTTGACAACCTGCAATTTCAGGTTAGACAAAGGACAGACTGTTAGGGTTAGATTTTTAGCTTTTATATACTCAACTAAGGTGTCATCTTCCAAACACCTGTTGCCATGATCAATTCTGTCGATGCCGAGAATATCAATAGCACTCCAAATATATTCAGCAGGTCCTTCTTCACCTGCATGAGCAACTTTTAACAAGCCCAACTCACTGGCACGTGCATATAAATTGGTAAATTTTTCTGGTGGATGACCTAACTCGGATGAATCCAGACCAATAGCAATAAATTTATCGATATGCGGGACTGCCTGTTCTAAGGTCTCCAGACATTCCTGTTCGCTCAAATGCCGCAATAGGCTTAAAATCAAATAGGAGCTGATGCCTAATTTTGATTGCCCATCAGTCAATGCACGATGAATTCCGCTGATTACCACCGCAAAATCAATGCCTCGTTGTGTATGTGACTGTGGATCATACATGATTTCTGTATGTACTACATTATCCGCCTTGGCACGTTGCAAATATGCCCAGGTTAAGTCATAAAAGTCCTGTTCTGTTTGCAAGACATTAACACCTTGATAATAAATATCCAAAAACTCTTGTAGGTTATCAAACTCATAAGTGCTTTTTAGCGATGTAACTGAGTCATGTGCAATTTTAATATTATTACGCTTAGCAATTTTAAACATTAGTTCCGGCTCAAAAGTACCTTCAATATGTAAGTGCAACTCTGTTTTTGGCAGTGCTTTAATTAGTGCTATTTTATGGTTCATAATTGACTCAGAGGTTGTCTAAATTAATCTGGACATTTTGTATTTTACCATTACGTTTAATGGTCACGGTTGCATTGGGATTTTGCTGTAGGGTTTGTTGGATGGTCAGTATATTTGTATCGGATATTTTATTACCATTTATGGCAGTAATAATGTCATTTGATTTGAGTCCATGTTGTTTTAAGATGTTGCTTTGTGCCAGGTTTGAAACTCGCAGACCCTGAATTTTACCTGCCTGATTGGTAACCATATGAATATTACCAGCGATACTGGCAATCTTATTTGGATCAAACTTTTGTTGATCAAGCAACTGTTGCCAGTTACGTTGCTTTGCACCAGTTAAGTGTTTTAAATAGCTGGGTTTTGCTGTTTTATTATTGGTAGGCTTGGTTGTTTTATTCGGTGTTACTACGCTGGTACTTTCTGGTAGTGATAAGCGTTCATTTTTGCCATTATGTTGTAAGACTACATGAGTTTTGTAAATTTCTTTTAAGGTAGCGAGATTAAAAATCTTATCGCCTACATTAAATTTCCTTTGGATACCTTGAGCATTGCTAATATAGGCAAATCCAGTTTTTTCATTCAGGTTGCTCATAGTTCCATTTAATACAAAATCCAAACTTGTCTGTCCTTGGGACAAAGGTATATCATATAACTGCTGAGCGGAACCAAATATATGATATTGGGCAATTGAGTCTCCATTATGTGAGTTTTGACTGTTAGTTAGCGGTTTAATTCCCCTAGCAGCAGCAGGTAAACTATCTGAGCTATCCCAAAAGAAAAACTGTAACCACAGCAAGACTATAAACCCGATAATTATCCAGTTTGCTGTGCTCATAATCTGTTTTTTATAATAATTCATTTGCTATATCCGCGCAACTACCCATCAATAGCTTTTCTTTGCTTTTCGGCAGCTTTTAAAATTTCTTTTTCCATATCTTTGGCTTTTTGAATTTGATCCTGATAGCCCTGTAAAGCATGCTCTTTCTTAACTGGGACAGGCTGCGGTTTATCGGGGTTATCTTGTTGCGGAGCATCGCTACAAGACAGTAAAAACAGAATTGTCAGTATTGTAATTATTTTCATTAGAACTCATCATCGTTAATTTGCATTAGGTTATTGCAACCACTTTGCATAGTTTTAACATGTGCCTGCGTTCTTGGCAAGATACGTTTGAAATAAAATTCACATGTTTTCTTTTTGCCATTATAAAACGATTGTCCAAATCTGCCACCATTATCGGCACTTTGATAGATTTGTGCCCAAAAAAATGCCAGCAGGACATAGCCAGAATACATAAGGAAATCAACTGATGCGGCACCCATTTCATCCATGTTTGCGATAGATTTTTTGCTTATTTCGACAATCAAGTCCTGCCATTGGAGCATATATTCTTGTAATTCTTGTGCATACGGGTTATCTGGATTTTCCTGAATAAATTTGTTGATTACTTCAGCAAGTGGACCTAAACTACCATGATTAAATTGCATTATTTTACGTCCAAGCAAATCCAGAGCTTGTATCCCAGTTGTGCCTTCATAGAGAGTGAATATCTTGGCATCACGGTATAATTGTTCCATGCCATGTTCAGAAATATAACCATGGCCACCAAATACTTGGATGCCTAAATTAGTACATTCCAACCCCATTTCGGTCATAAAGGCTTTAACAATTGGAGTTAATATTATCACAACTTCATGTGCTTGTTTTCTATCAGATTCACTCTCGCTATATCTGGATATTTCAATTTGTTGGGTCGTAAAGTAAGTTAATGCTCTATTGCCTTCAGATAAAGCTTTTTGGGTCAGCAACATTCGACGTACATCAGGGTGAACAATGATTGGATCGGCAGGTTTTTGTGGATATTTAGCCCCAGTTAGTGAACGCATTTGCAGGCGATCTTTGGCATACTCCAATGCTCCCAGATAAGCAGCTGAGGATAATGCCATGCCCTGAATACCAGTATTTAGTCTGGCACCATTCATCATGGAAAACATGATATTTAGACCCTTATTCGCCTCACCAATTAAATAACCTGTAGCATCATCAAAGTTTAGCACACATGTTGCCGAGCCATTTAAACCCATTTTATGCTCTATGCTGGCAGGCCATACATTGTTGCGTTTGTCAGCAAGAAATTTAGGCACAATAAATAATGAAATGCCCTTGGTGCCTTTTGGTGCATCAGGCAGTCTTGCCAAAACTAGGTGGATGATGTTGTCAGTTAAACTGTGATCACCTGATGTTATAAATATTTTGGAACCATTGAGTGTATAGGTATCATCACTATTTGGTATAGCAGTTGTTTTTAACAAACCCAAGTCAGTGCCACAGTGTGCCTCAGTTAAGCACATGGTGCCTGTCCATTGACCAGTTGTCAATTTTGGCAGAAACACTTGTTGTAGCTCCTCTCTGGCATGTTGTTCTAGCAACTCACGGACACCATGAGTCAAACCAGGATAGTTTGACCAACTGGCACAATAGTAAGTGTTGAGTTCGCCTAAAATAGCCTGTAGCCAGTATGGTAGTCCTTGGCCATCATATTTTGGATCCCCATCCAAGCTGCCCCAGCCACTTTCACAGTAGTTTTTATACAATTCTACAAAACCATCTGGAGTACTGACATGCCCATCTTTTATGCTACAGCCTTGCTCATCAGCATTACGGTTTAACGGAGCAGCAAATTCGTGTAAAAATTTTGAGGCTTCATCCACCACTGTTTCAAATGTTGGAGCATCAATATCGCTAAATCGTGGTAATTTCTGATAATGCTTCTCAAGCTCAAATAGTTGTTCTGCTAGGAATTGAATCTCTTTAATAGGTGCTGGTATCATTGGCATGGTTTCGTCTCTCTTCATGAATATAGTCAGCTCTATTATATCAAACAAACGTATGAATTAAATTAATTATGAACTTTATCTGCAAATTTTATGTCACAATTTATATTATTAAATAATGCTGGAGAGAACCAAATGAGATATTCATCATCAATGTTAGTTGCTGTAATCATTTCTTTTATTACCTTTTTTGGTATGTCACTTTTGATTGTCACCCCTAAATATCAAAAACCAACATCTATCGCAATGGTTGACTTCACCAAAATAAATGATATGCCAGCACCCGATGTCGCCAAACCTGAACCTACACATGAAAAACCTATCGAACCAACTATCAAACATCCGCCAGCAGCTCCAAAAATAGATATCACCAGCAATCCAACCAGAGGCGAGCTTGCAATACCAACCGGCAGGGCAAAAATAGCCGATGCATTTATCAGTAAATTTGCCAAACCTGATGTACTAGGTGTTGGCAATGTCGGAGGTCCTGGCAACAGTCAGGGTTTAATCCAGCTAGTTGCGATTGAGCCCATTTATCCACCAGCAGCGGTAAAAAACAAGATAGAGGGTTGGGTTCAGGTTGAGTTTACCGTTACCGAGTTTGGCAAGGCAACCAAGGTCAAGATAGTTGCTGCTAACCCAAAAACAATATTTAACAATGCCACAATCAGAGCAATTTATAAATCCAAATTTAAACCACTTATACTTGATGGTAAAGCAGTTTCGCAAACTGCGGTGCAGACTATCGAGTTTAAACTGCGAGATTAGGGTTAAATTAGATATTGCTGTAACTTATAGCTGAAATACTTAAACTCGCCAAATAGTTACATATTGCCTTTATTTATATCGCCTTTATTAAGGTGAGGACTGTAAAATTCAATAAGCAGCTTAAAAAACCTAGTCATATCAAGCTAGTATCGAGTAAAATTAGCCCTCATACCAATAAAATAATGCACTATGAAATTCAACGGCACAAAAAACTACATCACAACCGATGATTTATCCATGGCAGTAAATGCTGCGGTAACATTACAACGACCACTGTTAATAAAAGGTGAGCCTGGCACTGGCAAAACTATGTTGGCTCAAGAAGTAGCTGATTCATTGGGCAAGCGATTAATCAATTGGCATATCAAATCTACCACCAAGGCCCAACAGGGTCTGTATGAATACGATGCGGTTTCACGTCTGCGCGATTCGCAATTGGGCGAGGATAAAGTTCATGATATTGGCAACTATATCAAACAAGGCAAGATGTGGGAAGCATTTGATTCTGATACACAAGTGGTACTGTTGATTGATGAAATTGATAAAGCCGATATTGAGTTCCCTAATGATTTATTGGTGGAATTGGATCAAATGGAATTTAGCGTTTATGAGACAGGAGAACAAGTTAAAGCCAAGCATCGTCCAATCATCATTATCACTAGTAATAACGAAAAAGAACTCCCCGATGCTTTTTTGCGTCGTTGTTTTTTTCATTATATCAATTTCCCCGATAAACACACCATGCAGAAGATTGTTGATGTACACTATCCCGATATTCAAAAACAATTGGTTAAAGCCGCTCTTGATGTCTTTTTTCAATTGCGTGAAGTGCCAGGACTAAAGAAAAAACCCTCAACTTCAGAACTGATTGACTGGGTGAAGTTATTACTTGCAGACAATATCCCATTAGAACTCTTGCAAAGCAAGGACATTAAAGAAGCGATTCCACCACTTTATGGAGCGTTATTAAAGAATGAACAAGACGTAGATCTAGTGCAACGCCTCGCATTTATGATGCGAAGAAGTGTGAAACATCTTTAATAATTATAAATTTTACAATACCATTAAGGGTCAGAAGTATTATATTTAGTGCTTGACCGAGAAAGTATTCGTAGCGAGGGAAAGTCTGGTTTTGAGCAAAATTTCTCATTATTTGAGAAGAATAGCTGGCTATTTGACGAAAATAAGGAGGAATTTTGGCAAAATCCAGCTTTTCCGCAGTAGAATACTCTTTCTCGGTCAAGCACTATTTAGGATAAAGTTATGCGTTTATTAGAACAGGCAATTAAAATGCCACCCAAAGAAAGAGTTGAACTTGCACAAATGATACTTGCAAGTATTGATAATGAAACTGATGAAATAAATAAGATTTGGGTTGACGAAGTTCAAAATAGAATAAAATTAGTAGCTGATGGCAAATCTAAATTATTAGATTTTAATGAGCTATATGCTCAAGATTAAAATCCATGAATATGCTTCTTTTGAATTTGAAGAAGCAATACAATGGTACGAATTTCAAGCCGATGGATTAGGTAAACGTTTCAAGCAAACAGTCATCAAACAATTTAATGCAGTCAAAGAAAACCCAAGTTGGTATCCGCAAGAATCAAAAGGTATTTATAAAGCCTATATCCCTACGTTTCCCTACAAAGTATTATTTACTTTTAATGCAATACATATCACTATCTGGGCGGTTTGCCATTTGCATCGAAAACCCAGGTATTGGGAGTCACGAATAAGATGACTTTGAAATTAACAGGACAGGAAAGTGACTTAGTTAAAAATAAAATTGAAAATGATAAATTAATAAAACTACAGAAAGGCATACAAAAAGGAATTGATAGTGGTGTATGTGACAATACCAATAGAAGATATTATGAAATCAGCAGAAAAAAAGATAAAAACATACCTATAATATGCTAGTAGATTATTTTTATAAGCTCAAAAAAGCTAAAATTCCGGTTAGTATTCAAGAGCTTCTAACCTTGATTGAAGCCATGCAAAATAATGTGGCATTTGGCAGTATAGATGAGTTTTATCACTTGTCCAAAATGTGTTTGGTTAAGGATGAAAAGTACTTTGATCGTTTTGACCAGGCCTTTGGCGAATATTATCAAGGCTTAAAAGCACAAGAGGATTTAACTCAGGCTACCATTCCTGAAAATTGGTTGAAAACTGAATTTTTCAAAAATCTTACGGATGAAGAAAAGGCAAAAATCAAATCATTAGGCGGCTTAGATAAGCTCATGGAGACACTGAAAAAACGTCTTGCAGAACAAAAGCAGAAACATGCAGGTGGCAACAAGTGGATTGGCACAGGTGGAACATCGCCTTTTGGTCATGGTGGCTATAATCCTGAGGGCATTCGCATAGGTGGCAAAAGCACCCATAGACGTGCAGTGAAAGTTTGGGAGAAACGTCAATACAAGAACCTAGATGACAATTGCGAACTAGGTACTCGCAATATTAAAGTAGCCTTGAGAAAACTACGTAAGTTTGCCCGCACGGGCGTAGCAGAAGAGCTGGATTTAGATGATACCATTAAAAGTACGGCTAAAGATGGCGGTTTGTTGAATATTAAGTTAGTCCCAGAACGCCACAATGCGGTTAAACTTTTGGTATTTTTTGATGTAGGTGGCTCTATGGATGATCATGTGCGAACCTGTGAACAGTTATTTTCTGCAATTAAAACAGAATTCAAACATTTGGAGTTTTTCTATTTTCATAACTGTGTTTATGAAAGTCTGTGGCAATCCAACCCAAGGAGCTACCACAAAGACGCAAAAACCCAAGATATTATCAATACCTTTGGCAATGACTATCATGTTATTTTTGTTGGTGATGCTACCATGTCACCTTATGAAATAGCTTACGTCAATGGTAGTGTAGAACATAACAATCCAGAGCCAGGCAGTGTTTGGCTGAATCGTATTTTAGATAAATGGCACAAGGCTATATGGTTAAATCCAGTGCAACGAGAATACTGGAAATACACTCAAAGCACGCAAATGATTAAACAAATATTTGCAGA
>UOEW01000298.1_pt1 | contig 12257 bp, 9 predicted proteins | sample 1988701 | NCBI WGS metagenome assembly UOEW01 (sample SAMEA4712195, study PRJEB27164) | hydrothermal vent metagenome | biome: marine basaltic hydrothermal vent biome; feature: marine hydrothermal vent; material: mineral | place: Pacific Ocean | collected 2011-06-14/2011-07-23 | depth 1719 m | reverse complement strand
AACAAACCAAAAAAAATATTGTTTGGCTAACTTTATATAAATTAATTTACCCGCATCTGTATTACTATAACCTAGTTTAGCTAACATGTCGCCATGTTTATGGATAAAAATACTTTGTAGTGTTTTTGGTATTTCGGTCTGCCACTGATTGGTTTTTCCTGAGCGGAAAAATTTTTCTCTTCTGCCTTGTTGTTGTTGGGCACTTAAATTGCTATCACCACTACCTAGTGAATACTGTTTTGTCTGCAAGTCTTTAAAAGTTGGAATTTTAGAATAATCTGCTGCTGGTAAGTCAATAATTGTTTCTAGTTTTTTAAGTTCCTGTATTGGATTCGCAATTAAATCTTCAAATTTTATAATAATATCAGCATGAGCTGACCACTGTTTTACATGTTTTGACCAGCCACCAAAGGAGGTTCCAAAAGGAGCCAGTATTGCGGTGCTTAGGTTGAAAATATAATCAGAACCAGGCTTGACAATTTGGCTACGATGATATGCCATAGATACAACCGCATCACGTCCATCTCTGATGAGATAAATCGTTTTTAACTTGGTATGTGGACTTTGGGTTTTATCTGGTAATTCATGGGTTTTGATAAAGGTGTGAGTATTATTATTACTACTGCCTTTATTCGTAAGTACTTTTTGTGGGCTTTCAGCACCGTATCCTTCCCAGGTATAAATACCATAAACCTCCTGCAATAAAATCCTTAGAAAAGTATTACCAGATCGTGGGTATGAGGCAATCCAGCAATTCATTTTTGGTGTATAGGCTGATATATAGGCAGAGTAATTTCAATCACTGCTCCGCCATCCTGATTAATGCCTTGATTATAGGCTTTTATATTGCCACCATGCTCTTCAACAATTTTTTTTACAATTGCAAGTCCAAGTCCAGATCCAGTTACTTTGGTAGTTTCATACGGTTCAAACAGATGTTTTAATATTTTTTGGTTAAACCCTTTGCCATCATCACTAAATTTGATAACTAAAGAATTATCAATGATTTTACTGATAGATGTCTTGATACATATATTTATCTCATTGCTACCAGCACTCTCCTGTGAGTTTTTAATTAAATTGGTCATTAATTGTGAGAACCTTACCTTATCAATATACATGGTTGGTTCGGGGCTAACTAAGTCTAGTTGAAAGTTGATTCCAGCATGGGAAATAAAGTATAAATCAATTGCTTCTTTTATCAACTGGTTTAAACCCCCAGGTTCTCTTTTTAACTCTGGTGCCTTGGCATAATCAGAAAAAGCGTTGACTAAAGTTTTTAAATTTTCAACCTGTGAAACAATTGTTTGTGTTGCTCTGTCTAGTATATCTTTATCTTCTTCTGGCAATTTATTTAAAAAACGCAGGCGTAATCTTTCAGCCGATAGCTGAATAGGCGTTAATGGATTTTTGACCTCATGAGCTAGTCTCCTGGCGACCTCAGACCATGCAGCATCTCTTTGAGCCTGGTTAATAATAGTTTGGTCATCAAACACCACCACTAAACCTCCTTCTTCCTGCTCATTTTTGGGTATCCTGCTCCCTCGAACCACCAGTACTCTTCTAAGATCATTTTCTGAAATTAGCGTTTCCTGTTGCCACTCTTCACTGTGATCCTTTAGTTTGGTAATAATTAATTCAACAAAAGGACTAAGACTTTTATTTTTAATGGCTAAAAATTCAATATTCTGATTTAAAATATCTCTACCTGCCAGATTTAAAATTTTATTGGCAGCAGCATTGGCCATTAGGATTCTCTGTTCATTATTAATACTAAGTACACCACTGGATAAATGCGATAAAACACTTTCAAGATACCATTTTTGACTTATGGCATCAGTTTGAGCTCTATGAGCTAATGCACTTGATGCCTCTAGTTGTGAGGACATGGTGTTAAATGATTTAACTAAAAATCCAATTTCATCTTTGGAGTTTACTGGAATTTTTTGGCTATAATCGCCCTCAGCAATAGCCTGCGTTGCTTTGGATAGCAGCCGCACAGGGGCAACTAGTTTTTTGGCAGATGAAAATGCCCGGATTAGTGCTAATAGCATACTGAGCATCAATACCAGTGCTAAAATAATATTGAAAGAGCTTTTTAGCTGTTCTCTTTGATATTTTTGCTGATTATATCCGATTGATGCTGTTTCGATATTATGTGCTAAATTACTGTATTCACTTTGAATTGCAAATAATCCTTGCAGGTATCTATAACTGGAGCGAAACTTTAATACATTGTCAATTTTTACTAGTGTTCTGATTTGTAGTTGACCACCTGATTTTGGCTCAGTTCTAACAAAATTATTACCATTTCTAACATCTCTGTAGGCTGATTGTGGTGGTAAGGTTATATTTAAATCAAAATCATTGCTTGCCTGTCCAATACTATTGCCGCTGGCAGATATTAAAATCAAACTTGAGGCACTGGAGTCATCCAGGTATTTCTCCAGATAAATTGCTTGTCGAGGTTCATCAATTTCTGCTAAATTTTTGGCTATTTTTCTGGTTTGAATAAGTGCTTGTCTGGTTTGTGCATCTAAAAAGATTTGCCCTAGTTCCAAAGAGTCATTTAGTGCCTGACTGGTTTTAGTGTCAAACCAGCTATCTATATAATTATTTAAAAACTGGGTAGAAAACAGGTACACAATCAATACTGGGGGCAGGGATAGGGCAATGAAAGTTTTGACCATTCGGGAGGTTAGTTTTATGCCCGCTGCATTTTTTCTATGTTGAATGTATAGCCAAATCAACCTTTGAATTATAATAATACCTAAGATCAAAACTGCCAGTATTGAAGCTCCAAATAGCCATAAATAAATCCGATTAAACTGTTCGGCTCCCTGAACTGCTCTACCCAGAAAATATAGAGAGGATAACAATACCAGAACCAGCAGAAAAATCAGACTATTTTTGATTATAGTTTTATTCATCAGTCTTTACCTGTTGGTAGTACCAGTCGGTATTAATGTCCCAGTGTTCATTAAACAAGACTGGTAGTTGCATGGCTGTGGGCAACCCTCCCTTGTCTAACATAATACGTAGTTTAATCCATGCCTTGTCGTCCTTGGGAGCAATAAATTCAAACCTAATCAGTTTTTCAAATTGTTGCCATAGTTGCTCATAGTCATTAAAGCCCAGCTGTTTACCAGTGGTTTTATTTTTAACCACATATAGTTTACCAAGAATAAAATAGGACACTTCTAGGTTTATTTTTTGATTACCTATGGTTGTATCAAACCACCATGGTACTGGCTCAAACAACTGTGCTTTGGCTATTAGTTGAATTCTGATACCATTATCTATTGCCTCTTTGATTGCTGTTGAGGTTTTAAAATTAAGTTGCGGGGTGGTGATTATGGTATTATCTTGTTGTACTATATCCAAAGCGATAACATAGTTTTCACCATGGCATGTGAAACTTACAGCGAGCAAAATAATAAAAAGTCTTTTAAACATCATTCTTGTTTAAATAGCAATAGTAAAATCCGTCCATATCTTCATTTCCAGATATTATCTGAATGCCATACTCACAGTTGGTTGCAAACGGATAGTTTAACTTGATTTCACTAAATTCAGGGTGTGTTTTGATGAAATTTTTAATTTGATTGCTATTTTCCTGATTAAATACCGAACATGTTACATATAAAAGACTGCCATTTACCTCCAGTAGCTGTGCCATCGCAGATAGTAAGTTTTGTTGGGTTTGGCATATTTTTAGTAAATCATCAGGCTCTCTAGTAAATTTGATGTCTGGTTGTCTGCGGATAATTCCTGCGGCACTACATGGGGCATCTAGTAAGATTTTTTGATATTTTTTGCCACTAAACCAGTCCTGTGGTTGACTGGCATCGGCTACAATTACATTGGCATTAAGTTTTAGCCTGTGCAAGTTAGCATGTATTTTTTTTGCTCTATTTGGGTAAAGCTCCAAAGCATCTAGTTGAATATTGTTATTTAATTCCAGTAAGTGACCAGTTTTGCCGCCAGGTGCTGCACAGGCATCTAAAATTCGCTCATCATCTTGTGGGTCAATAATAAATGCAGCTAGTTGGGCACTGGCATCCTGCACAGAAATATCACCATCCTGAAATTCTTTAATTTGGGTAATATCCTGTGCTGGTATTTTATAGGCGTTGGGTATGGTGCTATGTGGTTGTGGTAGCAATGCTGCTGGTGGTGTTTTTCTGGCTCGTATCCACAGAGGTGGTTTTTGATTATTGGCAATTAATATTTGTTGCCATTGATTTGTCCAGTCTGCGGTAAATTTATCTATCCACCATTGCGGATGGGAAAATTGTGCCGCTGTATTGGTGCCAAGATGACTGGTTGTTTCTACGGTTTTTCTTAAAGTTGAGTTTATGAGTGCACATGCCCATTGTTTATTTAATTTTTTGGCAGTATTTATTGCTTCATTAACTACTGCATGTTTTGGCTTGTCCATATAGATAAATTCAGTCAATGCCTGGGTTATAATTACCCGAACCAGTTTATCCTTGGGACGCTTATTTACATGTATTAGCCATCTGTCCTCTAACGACAAATAGTTTCTGATGGTTGTGAAACACAACGCTTTAATTGCAGATTTGGTTGTATTTGGATATTTTGCTGTCAGTCTTTGCTTAAAAGCTGCAGATAAATTGGTTTTTTTATAAATCACTGCGTAGCTTATTTGCGCTGCGGTTGTTCTTATATTTGGCCCGCTCATTTATACCAGCTAGTTTTTGCTTGCATAAACTGTTGAATATTCATACGATTTTTGCCTGGTTTTTGGATGCTATCAATTTGCAATTGGCTATTATTACACTGAATTATCAGTGTGTTTTTATCAGCCTTAACAATTTCCCCATCCTTGACATTAGATGGTATCGACACCACTTGTGCTTGCCAGAGTTTATAGTTATCACCAGCAATACTTGCCACAACTCCAGGCCATGGATTGAAGGCTCTAATCTTTCTATCAATTTGTTGTGCGGTTTCATCCCATGAAATATTTGCTTCTGATTTCTCCAGTTTATGTGCATAGGTAACTTGATTTATATCTTGAATCATAGGCTCTGGCAGCAGGTCTTTTTCTAACAGATTAATACATTCAAGTAAGGCACTAGCTCCCATAATGGTAAGCTTGTCATGTAATTTCTGTGCGGTTTCATCATTGGCAAGTGTGCATTCATGTTGAATATAAACTGGTCCTGTATCTAAACCTGCTTGCATTTGCATAATACCCACACCTGTGGTTTTATCACCTGCCAGCAAAGCTCGGGCAATTGGAGCAGCTCCACGCCATCGTGGTAACAAAGATGCATGAATATTCCAACAGGATATAGTGGCAATATTTAGTGCCGCCTGCGGTAATATTAGCCCGTAGGCAACCACAACTAGCAAATCGGGTTTTAATGCCTTTAATTCTGTAAGTGCATCTGTAGTCTTGAGTGATTTAGGTTGAATAACTGCGATATTTTGTTCTTGAGCATATTGCTTTACTGCTGAATATTGAATTTTTCTACCACGACCTACGCCTCTATCTGGCTGGGTATAAACCGCAACTACGTTATATTGGTTGTTGATTAACTGTTTTAGTGGTTCTACGGCAAATTCTGGAGTGCCACAAAAAACTATTCTCATTATTGTTTCTCTACAATTGGCAAGGAAAGCTGGACAGGCTCTATTGTGCCTTGACCATAAAAAATACGTTTGTACTCGGCTCGTGAGACGGAAATATATCTATCATTGCCACCAATTTCTACCTGTTTGCCTGATTTTACTGCTCTACCGTTTTCATCCACACGCACGACCATCGTCGCCTTGGTACCTGAGTGACAAATGGTTTTTAGTTCCTTCAAATGATCAGCCCATGCCAGAAGGTACTGGCTGCCTGGAAATAGCTCACCCTGAAAATCTGTCCGTAAACCATAGGCAAGTACAGGAATATGTAGCTGGTCGACAACTTCAGTCAACTGATAGACCTGATCTTTACTTAAAAACTGTGCCTCATCAACCAATACGCAATGTATATCTCTTTGCTTAAGGTATTGATTAATTAAATGCAATAGGTTTTCTGTTTCACAAAATATTATTGAGGGTGATTCAATCCCAATTCTTGAGGTAACTTTGCCTACACCAAAACGATTATCGAAAGCCGGGGACAATATCAGGGTATTCATTCCACGTTCACGGTAGTTATAACTTGACTGTAGCAGGTGCGTTGTTTTTCCAGCATTCATTGCCGAGTAATAAAAATATAATTTTGCCATTAATTAACTCTAGGAACTCAAAAGGTCTGGTTAATTACTTTGACTTAAATCAATAATCTCATGCTTAAGAATATACCAGTCTTTTGTATGGTGATGATCCATAATATTGCTGCCTACTCCTCCTATATATGGTTTTATCAGGCGTTTCACTACATAACTAAAAATTGGTATGACTGGCTGATCCTGCAATAATGTCTGTTCAGCCTTATACATGATTTGTAAACGCTTGTCTTGATCAAATTCATTGGCAGATTGACTTAACAGTTCATCATATTTGCTACTATTGTATCCTGAGTCATTAATCCCATGTTGTGAATATAGTAGCTCCAGAAAACTATACGGGTCATTATAGTCACTAATCCACCCAGCTCTAAATATTTGGGTTACTTTTTTTAATTTACGGTTGGATAAAAAAACTTTCCACTCTTCATTAATTAGGTGTGTTCGTACACCTAGGGCTTGTTTCCACATAGCAGCAATCGCAATTGCGGTTTTTTTGTGGTTCTCAGAGGTGTTATAGCGTAGCTCTACCTCTAGAGGATTGGTCTTGGTATAGCCTGCTTTTTTGTATAGACGTAGTGCTTCAGTTAGTTTTTCTTCTTTACTCCAGCTTGCCCATTTGGGGTTTTGAGGCTGATAGTTGCCAATACCAGGTGGGACGAAGGCATAAGCTGGCTGTTCACCAAACTGGGTTACTTTACCCGTGATAATTTCTCGGTCAATTGTCATGGACAACGCCAGTCTTAAATTTAGATTATCTTTAAATGGTGGCTTGGTTAAATTAAATCCATAATAATAAATTCCCAGCCACGGACGAATTACCAGCTCATCCTTTAAATTTGCCTTAATCCATTTAAACTGATTGTTTGGTACCTCATTGGTAAAATCAAGCTCACCAGCTCTATAGCGTTTTAGCTCACTGGACTGATCTTCAATAGGATAATAAATAACTTCATCAATAATGGTATTTTCATTGTCCCAATAATGTTCGTTCCTGACGAGTTTAATATGTGACTGTATCACTGACTCAACCAGTTTATATGCACCATTGCTGACTAAGTTACCAACTTTGGCAACGCTGTCACCATATTTTTCAGATGATATTTTATGCATTGGTGATGCGGTGGCATGAGTTAACAGACCTAAAAAGTATGGCGTTGGGCTTTTAAGCTGAATGACTAATGTAGTGTCATCAAGGGCTTTTACCCCAAGTTCGCTAACATCCAGTTCGCCCGATGCAACCTTTTCGGCATTGAGGATTGGTGCAAGTATGGCTGTATACTTACTACCAGTTTTGGGATCTAAACTACGTTGCAGTCCGTACTCACAGTCATAAGCCGTTAGACGAGTACCGTCAGACCAGTAGGCATTATCACGAATTTTAAACCTGTAGGTTAAGTTGGCTTCATCAAAGTCCCAGCTTGTTGCAACTCCGGGAATCAAGTCTCCATTTGGTGCTTTGGCTAATAGCCCTTCAAATAAATCTCGTTGAATGTTAGAACCAGGAACTCCCTCACCTTTATGTGGATCCAGAGTTTGTGGTTGTGAGCCATTGCCTTTTCTGAGGATTTGCTTTTCAGCCAAAATACTCGGATCTGGTCTGCCATCAATAAATTTAATTTCAGGGACTTGAATTTTAAATCTGGCCTGTTCTGATGATGAATCATTTTGCCCGCATGAGGCTAATAAAAGTAAGCAGGATATAACTAATATTCTGCTTATTAAAATAGCTGGTGATAATCTGTTAAAAAACACTGAATTCTGCCCTGCAGCCATTGGCCACCCATATTTCTCGTCGATTATATCCCCAGTTGCCTTTACAGCTCTTACGTGAGCGCTGTTTGTATAGTTGCACTTTAGAACCCAAGGAAATGGCACAGGTTTTCCTATTGAGGTTACGAGATTCACAAATCACCCGATTATTTTGTGGTGGGTTATGGGGACGGGTATTGTTGCCGTAGCCGCTATTGTTGTTATTCCCGTAGTTATTATTATTGCCATAACCACTATTGTTGTTTCTGTAGCCATGATTTCCATCAATATGTAACTGGAAAGTTGCTCTACAACCATTGTCAACCCAAATTTGGTTGTGGGTGAATCCCCAATTCCCTTGACAACTTGCTTTGGACCTTTGTTTTTTTAATCTTACTCCGCCTGAGGTATCTGCCGCACACACTTTTCTGCGAAGCTTTCTTGAAGAGCAACTCACCGTATCTTTATGAGTATAGCCACTATTGTTATTGCCGTAATTATAGTTTATTAATCTAAACTTTGCCCTACAGCCATTGGTTACCCAAATACCCCGAGCATCATATCCCCAGTTGCCATTACAGCTAGCTCGTGATAGTTGCCTAATAAAATCAACACCTCCGCGGATATTTACTGGGCATGATTGGAAGCGTGAGTTTCTGGAGCTACAAATTATAATATCATTTTGACTGCCATGCCTATCTTCAACAACAAATTCAGCTCGGCAGCCATTGGTTACCCAAACTCCATTGCTGTCATAACCCCAGTTATTATAACAGCTAGAACTACTTAACTGACGTAACATAAAGACATCTCTACCGCCAAGGTAGCCAGGGCAGTAATTCCGTTTATAACGATGAGACTCACAAACCATTATATTGCCTTCAGCACCAGGCTGATCCCAGCCAAAATTAATACCAAACTCAGCTCTACAGCCAGCATCTACCCAAATCCCGGTTTGATCATAACCCCAGTTATAATTACAACTAGAGTTGGATAGTTGCCGAATAAAGTTTACCCCATAACGTGTGTTGGCATTACAGTGTGCCCTTCTGCCACGCAATGACTCACATATGATGGTTTGGCTATTGTTATTTTGATAATGATATTTATCCATATACTTATCATTTTGTAAGTTTTTTAGCTCTCTCTTAGCATCCCCTGCTACAGCTATACCACTTAATAATGTTAAAAATATTAATAATTTTTTCATATTCAATCCTCTTTATATAAATACTTAGATAGGTGTCGATCAGCCACATTATCCTTAAAACCTCTTAGTTGACCACTTACCATATGTCTTGAGACGTAATAGTACAACGGGATGACTGGCATGTCATGTAATAAAATACTTTCAGCTCGTTCTATTAGCTGATTTTTTAATTCTAAATCAGCTGTTTTACCAATATTCTCAATAATTTCATCATATTCTGAATTTTTATACCGATAAAAATTAAACCGTGAGTTTGATTTAAATAGCTCTAAAAAACTCAAGGCATCAGCATAATCCGCAATCCAGCCCGAACGAAATGCCTGACGTTTATTTGACTTTCTTGACTGAACAAAAACCTTCCACTCCTGATTAAGCAATGTAGTTTTAATGCCTAGTGTCTGCTTCCACATGGCTGCAATCGCAATGGCTACCTTGCGTTGATTTTCACTGTTGTTATATAAAATCTCAATATTCAGTTCGGTAATATCTATCCCACTTTGTTGGAATAATTTCTTTGCCTGTAGCAGACGCTGTGCCTGATTAATGACTGGCTTTGTGGGCTTTGTATTTAATAATGCTGCAGGAACAATTCCATAGGCAGGTTGCTGTCCAGTTTTTAACACTTTTTCAGTCAGAATTTTACGGTCAATAGACAGTGATAAAGCCTGTCTAAGTTTTGGGTTATTTAAATGCTCATCATGCATATTTAAACCCAGAAAAAAAGAACCCAAATAAGGATAAATACGTAACTGTTGGGGCAAGTTCTGTTTAATCCAGTCAATTTGTGAGTCAGGAATACTTTCAGTAATATCAAGCTCACCAGCTCTAAAGCGTTTTAATTCACTAGACTGGTCTTCGGTTACCCAATAGTTGACCTTATCAAAATAAATTTTTTCTGTAGCGTAATAATACGGGTTTTTTTCTAACACAATTTTCTCCTGTATCCGCCAGTCTGTCAACTTATAGGCTCCATTACTAATTATCTGGCTACTGGTATTTTTGGCAACAGGGTAAAATATTGGTAGAGTTAATTTTTCTAAGAAAGCTGAGTCCATCTGCCATAAACGTACCTCCAGGGTGTAATCGTCAATCGCCTTGACTGCTAGATTATTAGGAGTCAGTTTTATATTTGTGATTTTTTTTGCATGCACAATGTTATTTAGTAAAAAGGCATAAGGGGCAGCAGTTTCAGGGTTAATAGCACGTTGCCAGCCACGCACAAAGTCAGCAGCAACTACATTGCTGCCATCTGACCATTTGCCATTTTCCCTTAGCTTAAAAGTCCAGACATTATACTCAACATTATGGCTAATAGCGGCTCCATAAATTGGTTTGCCCTGAACATCTGAAGTCATTAAGCCTTCATACAGGTCGCGTAAAATATTGTGCGAATTTAGTCCTTCAGCCAAATGTATGTTTAAGGAGTCTGGTTCAGAGCCATTGCCTCGATTTAATGTGGTTTGTGCATACACTTCTGAAGTATTAAGTAATAATAACCAAAAAATAATTGAAAAATATAATTTCATGCCTAGATTGTATCTTTATTAAAGTGAATATTTAATAAATTAAGGTAAAATGTTGTAAATAAAAGTCACGACTCAGAAGAATGATAAATTGAAAAAAACACAAATAATTGAACATAAAAGTCAACTAATAGACTATATCGCCTCAGGCTGCAAACCAAAATTAGACTGGAGGGTTGGCACTGAACATGAGAAATTTGGCTTCGATACCAAAACCTTAAAACCATTAGGCTATCATCACAAGGGTGGAATTGGAGATATACTCAAGGGTTTAAAAGATAAGTTTGGCTGGCGGGCAGAGTATGAGAAGGACAATATAATAGCCTTATTTCGTAACGGCTGTTCGGTGACACTAGAACCAGGTGGACAGCTGGAGCTCTCAGGTGCTCCTTTGGCAGATATTCATGCAACTTGTTTGGAGACTGCCCTACATTTAAAAGAAGTAAAGGCAGTGTGTGAACAATATAACTCAGCCTTTATTGGCATGGGTTTTCAGCCAGTTGCTAGAAAACAGGATATAGAGTTCATGCCTAAGGGTCGCTATAAAATCATGAGTGCATATATGCCCAAAGTTGGCACTTTAGGTTTGGATATGATGAAACGAACCTGCACCATTCAGGCAAATCTAGATTATTCATCTGAAGCTGATATGGTCAAAAAATTTAGAGTGTCACTGGCATTACAACCCATTGCTACCGCATTATTTGCTAACTCTCCTTTCAAAAATGGCAAGTATAATGGCTTTTTATCTTACCGTTCGCATATTTGGACTGATACCGATAATGCTCGTTGTGGTACCATTCCTTTTGTTTTCGAAAGCTCTATGAGTTTTGAAAGATATGTTGATTATATGCTGGATGTGCCAATGTATTTTGCCTATAGGAATGGCAAATATCTGGATGCTAGTGGTTTATCATTTAAGGACTTTATGCTAGGTGAGCTAGCAATCCTACCTGGTGAGCTACCAACCATGCAAGATTGGGAAGACCATTTAACTACCGCTTTTCCTGAGGTACGCCTGAAGAAATTTCTGGAAATGCGTGGTGCTGATGGTGGACCATGGCGAAGAATTTGTGCTTTACCGGCACTATGGGTTGGTATACTGTATCAACAAGAGTGTCTGGATGCTGCATGGGATTTAGTCAAAAACTGGAGCAATGAAGATCATCAACACCTAAGAGATACAGTGCCGAAACATGGTTTATGTACTAAATTTAAAAATGGTGTAGTTCGTGATATTGCCTTGCAAATGTTAAAAATTTCACGCCATGGACTGGAGCAACGCAATATTCTAAGCCAATGTGGCAAAGATGAAAGTATATTTTTAAATCCCTTGCAAATCATAGCAGACACCGCCGTTACTCCAGCTGAACGCAAATTAGGCAAGTTTCACAGTGTCTGGAATCAGGACTTAAAGCATTTATTTGAAATTTATAAATATTAACTTCCCAAATCCCGATATAGAAATGCGTTTGATAGTGTAAGTAGTTGATGTACATAGGAAAGTCATAAAAGCCGTGG
>UOEW01000222.1_pt1 | contig 12422 bp, 12 predicted proteins | sample 1988701 | NCBI WGS metagenome assembly UOEW01 (sample SAMEA4712195, study PRJEB27164) | hydrothermal vent metagenome | biome: marine basaltic hydrothermal vent biome; feature: marine hydrothermal vent; material: mineral | place: Pacific Ocean | collected 2011-06-14/2011-07-23 | depth 1719 m | reverse complement strand
AGGCTGCCTCCAGTGAGGCAAAAGGAGGGTGGTTGCCTAAAAAGTGATTGGTGTCAATATCAACACCAGCAATAATGCCACGCAAGCCAAGTTTAATTGCACACCAGTCATTGCCTGGAGATCTTTTTCGGCAGCTTTCCCATCCATCCATCCATTTGCCACGATCGGTATATTTATCTGCAATAAAGATGCCGCGCCCAGTTTTGAGCAGGTTTTCTTTTTCGGCAAAGAAATCATCGGTTGTAGCATAGGCGGCTCCGCCTGTACGTTCTGCTGCCAAGTCAATAAGACTAGTAAAGTTGTTCATTTATTTTCTCGTTCCTGTATTCTACACGTGTCTCGGACAAGCTCCTAGCATCGCTGGTGGGTAAGCTCACCTTACCGTTTTTGAGCAAGATTATAGCTATAAATATTTACCTTGAGGCTCATCGGTAAAATTCTCTTGGTTTCTATTAAAAATTATATTACCTGCCAAAATAGTCTGTTCTACCACACCTGCAACTGTATGGTGCTCGTAGGCAGTTAATTTATGTTTATGTAATATTTTGCTTTTGTCAATTACTTGAGTTTTTTGTGGGTTCCAGATTACAAAATCAGCCTGAAATCCTGCTTTAATCTGTCCTTTGCGATGCTCTAGATTAACTAAATATGCGGGTCGTTCACACATCCATTTTACCAGATGTGCAATACTATAACCACGTTTTTGGATGGCACTCCAGATTAAACTCAAGCCAAATTGGAGTGAAGAAATTCCGCCCCATGCTTCCCAGAGATTATGTTCCTGCAATTTTTTTAGTGCAGGAGTACAAGGAGAGTGATCCGATACAATAAAATCAATCGTATCATTTTCTAAACCTTGCCACAAAGCATTCTGATTATCAGTGTTACGAATTGGTGGGCAACATTTAAATCTGCCATCACCATCAGGAATAGTCTCTGAACTCAAAGTTAAATAATGTGGGCAGGTTTCAGAAGTGATTTGCACCTTGTCTATTTGTGCCTGTTTAATTAGGCTTAGAGCTTTACTAGAGCTCAAATGGACAATATGCACCTTGCACTTATGTTTTTTTGCCAGTCGAATAATTTCGGCAATAGCATTGACCTCCCAAGCATCAGGACGAGACTGTAAAAACTCCTGATAACTACTTAAATCATTGACAGTATGTTCATGCATGGATGTATCTAGTTCAGCATGTACCAGCAAAGTAGCATCAGCTGGTGCCAAAATAGCCATGGCCTTATCTAAGGTTGCGGTATCACTGGCAGGAAACTCATCGATGCCAGAGTCAATCATAAAGGCTTTAAAAGAGTTGATACCAGCATCTATCATTGCAGGCAACTCATTGTGATTATTTGGTATTACTCCACCATGAAAACCAATATCAACCCATATTTGATTTTTTAAACATTCTTTTTTAACCTTTACAGCGTCAAGTGTAGTGGTCACAGGAATGCAATTTAAAGGCATATCAATCACCGTGGTAATGCCTCCAGCCGCCGCTGCCTTGGTTGCACTATTAAATCCTTCCCAGTCGGTACGACCTGGTTCATTAATATGCACATGAGTATCCACTAGTCCTGGCATAATCACCAAATTGCCATAATCAATATGTGGACAATTATCTGGAATATCCTTTATCGCAACAATATCCGTAATTGTGCCATGTTCGAATAAAACAGCGACTTGCTGTAGTTTTCCATTGGTAAAAACTTGAGTTGAAGATATAGCTTGCATTCAATATAGGTGGTTAATTTTTAATTTAATCATAATAACACAATAGAAAACACATTTATAGCACTATTTACTATGCATACCAATGGCTTGCACTCTAATTTGCGTTTCTATATCGGGATTAGGGTTCAATAATAATTTTAGTCATAAGGATTAGGTATGTTTAATTTTGCCAAAAGCTTGATCTCTATAGGTTCCATAATCTTGGCATCGCCTTCTTTAATATGGTCGAAACCTAATAAATGCAAGATGCCATGGATGGTTAAATGAGCCCAGTGATGGGTTGGAGCTTTATTTTGCATATGTGCTTCTGTCATGACAACATCGGCACATATAGCTAAATCACCGATTAAATTTTCTTCAATACATTCGGGCAAGTCTAAAGGGAAGGATAAAATGTTGGTAGGTGTATCTATGTTTCTATATTTCTTATTGAGCTGTCTGCTGGTATTTTTGTCAACTATTTCTATGCTTACCTGAAAAAATTCACCATGGTACTCGATGACAGTTTGTACCCATAAGTCAAACTGTTCAATAGTTGGAGTCTCAGAGGATGTATCATTATTAAATAGAGTTGACTCTGATTTATTCAGCACTATTTTCATAAGCATTAATGATTTTTTGGACTAAATTATGCCTGACTACGTCTTTGGATTGAAACCAGCTAAAGCTGAGGTCTTGTACATCTTTTAGAACTTCAATAGCGTGTTTCAATCCTGAGGTTTGTCCTTTGCTTAAATCAACCTGAGTGATGTCACCAGTTATTACTACAGTTGTACCAAAGCCTGTCCTGGTAAGAAACATCTTCATTTGTTCTACCGTGGTATTTTGTGCTTCATCTAGGATAACAAAGGCATTATTTAAGGTTCTGCCACGCATAAATGCCAGTGGTGCTACCTCAATAATATTTTTTTCCATCATCCGTTCTACTTTTTCAACTCCCAGCATTTCATACAGTGCATCATATAAAGGTCGTAAATATGGATCTACTTTGTCAGATAAGTCTCCAGGTAGAAAACCTAGGCGTTCACCCGCTTCTACCGCAGGGCGAACTAAAATAATTCTTTGCACCTGTTGATTTAGAATAGCTTCCACCGCACAAGCTACTGCTAAATAAGTTTTACCAGTGCCAGCAGGACCAATGCCAAAGTTTATATCATGGGTCACTATATTTTGCAGATACTGTTTTTGATTGGGTGAGCGTCCTGTTACCACCCCTTTTCTGGTTTGAATTTTAACATCTTGCACATCTGTTTCCGCATGTAATTGGTTCGATGGCTGGTAATTGCCTTGCAAAACAATATGGGTCATTTCTAACGTGAGTGAGCCTGTACTTGCTTCTTCTAACATTAGGTCTAAACAGACCTCTACCTGAAGAATGTTGTCTGGATGTCCCTCAACTTGTAGTTGATTGCCACGGGCGTTTATTTTAGTTTGAGTGATTTTTGCCAGTAATTTAATATGCTCATCATGTGTACCAAAAAGATTGGCAAGCACCTTGTTGCTGGTCTCTGCAATTGCTATAATTTTTTTTACAATAGTATTATGTGTCATTAATTTTTATTTTTCCTTGTAGTGAGTTTCGATAAGCTTTAGTAATCTCTACATCAATTAATTCCCCGATTAACCTGGGGTTGCCATCAAAGTTTACTATCCGATTATTTTCTGTGCGTGCAGCTAATTGGTTTGAATCTTTTTTAGATAAACCTTCAATTAGTACTGTTTGTGTTGTTCCAATCATGGCTTGTGATATTTCAGTTGCAAATTCATTAATTTTATTCTGTAATCTTTGCAGGCGTTTTTTCTTCACTGACATTGGTATTTCATCTTCGATATTGGCAGCAGGAGTACCTGGACGTTTGGAATAAATAAAACTGAAACTCTGATCAAACCGAAGATCTTCAATCAACTTCATGGTTGCTTCAAACTCTTTATCTGTTTCTCCAGGGAAGCCAACAATAAAATCCGATGATAGGCTTATGTCTGGTCTGACCTCACGTAGCTTACGAATTTTTTGTTTGTATTCAATGGCAGTATGCCCACGTTTCATCGCAGATAGCACCCTGTCCGAACCACTTTGTACTGGTAAGTGCAAATAATTTGCCAACTTGGGAATTTGGGCATATGCTTCAATCAATGCGTCGGTGAATTCAACTGGATGGGATGTGGTGAAGCGAATACGCTGTATGCCATCAATGGCTGCAACATAGTGAAGTAGATGTGCCAAATCAACGATGTCCCCATCATGGTCTTTACCACGATAAGAGTTGACATTTTGACCCAATAAATTAATTTCTTTTACCCCTTGCAGGGCTAATTGCATAATTTCTGCAAGCACTCCATCCATTGGACGTGAAACCTCTTCTCCACGAGTATAAGGCACCACACAAAATGTACAATATTTGCTACAACCCTCCATAATTGAGACAAATGCAGATGCTCCTTCTTTACGTGGCTCTGGTAAATTATCAAACTTTTCAATTTCAGGAAAACTAATATCTATCTGCGGTTTATGCTGGGTATTAACTGCGTTTAGCATCTTGGGTAAACGGTGTAATGTTTGTGGCCCAAATACCATGTCAACATAAGGAGCCCGTTTTAAGATATTATCGCCTTCCTGAGATGCTACGCACCCACCAACACCAATAACCAGATTAGGGTTTTTTTCCTTAAGCTTACGCCAGCGACCTAGCTGTGAAAAAACTTTTTCCTGAGCTTTTTCCCTTATGGAGCAGGTGTTCAGTAAAATAACATCGGCTTCTTCTTCATTGTCGGTAATAATTAAATCATGTGTATCGACTAACACATCCAGCATCTTGGATGAATCATATTCATTCATCTGACAGCCATGTGTTTTGATAAAAAGTTTACCTGTAGATTTTTTGAGCATAGGTATTATATTTTAATGTTTAATTTATTGACCAATTTCATGATAATTTCAGCAGTAAAACCCCAAATAGTATATTTTTCATGTTGATAAACATAATATTTAACTTTTTCACCTTTATAAACTGCAGGCTGTAATCGATAGTTATTAGCATCAGTGAAAAAACTAATCGGCACTGAAAAAACCTCAGATACTTCCTGTTTGTTGGTAATAATCTTAAAACCATCTTTCAAAATTGCTACAAATGGGGTCACGTAGAAACCAGAGTTGGTTTCTAAATCATCCAAATAGCCAACTACATCAATAAACTCACCGGTAATGCCGATTTCTTCTTCTGTTTCACGAATAGCGGCTTGGCGAATAGTAATATCAGTTTTATCGAAGCGACCACCTGGAAAACTAACCTGTCCTGAGTGGTGTTTTAAGTGTGCCGCACGTTTGGTTAACAATATGTGGATTTCTTCATTCTGCCAAAATAATGGTACTAGTATTGCAGCTGGGCGAGCGGTATTATGACCTGATGCCTGCCAAATGTCCGTTGGTAGCAACTCGGTCTTTAGTACTGATTTAAGATTTAAATAGAGTTGGTCTTTGTTTTTATAGTCTAACATAAAAAAAGCGGAGTAAAAATTACCCCGCAATTATTTTCTTGATCAAGCACTAGTTATTTAACATCCAACAAATTGATATCAAAGATTAAAATTTCATTTGGACCAATCGGGTTTTGACCTCTGACACCATAAGCTAACTCAGGTGGAATAAAAACCTGCCATTTGCCACCTGGACGCATCAATGGTAAGATTTCCTGCCAGCCTTTAAGTACTGAGTTGACCTTTAAGGTTTTTGGCTCTCCACGTATAAATGAACTATCAAATTCCTGATAGTTGTTCATATCATCTACTCCGATTAACGATCCGCGGTAATGTATGGTTACTTCACTATCCATAGTTGGATGTTGGCCAACACCATCCTCGATTATTCTATACTGAATGCCTGATGCCAGTTCTTTAATGCCTTTCTTTTTGCGGTTTTGTTTGAGAAAATCATCACTGCGTTTTTGATTTTTATCGGCAACTTTTTTATAAGCTTCCAGCTGTTCTTGTTGCATTTTATTTTCATAATTTTGAAAGTTTAGCACCATGTCTTCTTTGGAAACAGCAGGATCTTTTTTCGCATTGGCATCGCGAATACCTCTTATGGCTTCCTCTACATCCAGCTCAAATTCACTGCCAGATCTACCAACAAATTCTATACCCATCCGATAACCAATAGCATAGCTGGTTTTTTTCTTATCAAACGTAACTGTTTTATCTTGAGCTGATGCAAGAGTGGCAGAAAACAAAATTGCTCCAGCCAGAATTAATTTAAAATTCATCATATTTCCTCGATGTTGATTTTACAAAGGTGCGTATTTTAAGGTACGGCACGAATATTAACAACTGTATAAGACACAATTGACCCTATTCAGTTCAATTATTGTTATAATAGTGCTTGACCGAGAAAGTATTCGTAGCGAGGGAAAGTCTGGTTTTGAGCAAAATTTCTCATTATTTGAGGAGAATAGCTGGCTATTTGACGAAAATAAGGAGGAATTTTGGCAAAATCCAGCTTTTCCGCAGTAGAATACTCTTTCTCGGTCAAGCACTATAATAACCTTTTTTGAATCTATATGAGTAAAAAATAATGTCAAATATTCTCCTAGATGTTAAAGCCAGAGTTTTAACCATTACTATAAATCGTCCAGAAAAACTAAACGCATTAAACCAGCAGACCTTGATTGAGATAGAAACAGCTATCAATGATGCACAGGACAATACCGATGTTGCTGCAATAATCATAACTGGCAGTGGTAATAAGTCATTTATTGCTGGTGCGGATATTTCAGAATTAGCACAATCCAATGCAGTTACAGGCATGGAGTTTGCCAAATATGGGCAAAAAGTCATGATGGCAATTGAGCAGTCAGCTAAACCAGTTATTGCCGCTGTTAATGGATTTGCACTGGGAGGAGGGTGCGAATTAGCTATATCATGCCATTTGCGAGTTGCATCTGATAATGCTATGTTTGGACAACCAGAAATAAAACTTGGAGTAATCCCAGGATTTGGAGGTACACAACGTTTGATGCGTTTAATTGGCAAGGGCAGAACCATGGAAATGAATCTGATGGGTAATATGATAGATGCAAATAGAGCCTATGAAATAGGTCTGGTTAATAAGGTTGTGCCAGTAGATGATTTAATCATTACCGTGGAAAAAATGGCAAAACAGCTAACATTTTCAGCTCCAATTGCCCTAACATGTATTATTGACTGTATAAATCATGGTGCAGAATGTTCATTGCCTCAGGGGTTGGATTATGAGACCAAAGCCTTTGCAGTAACCTGTGCAACTGCCGATATGCAAGAAGGTACAGCTGCTTTTTTAGAAAAAAGGAAAGCAAATTTTATTGGCAAATAAGAAATTTTATTGCCATTTAGGCTTTTTCTTCTCTAAAAAAGACTTAAGACCATGTTGCCCCTCAGGTGATACTCGTACCGATGCAATCACTTGAGTGGTGTACTGATCTAGTTTCTTTTGTTGTGGAATGGTTCTCGCTACTACTGAATGGGTAAGTTTTTTACTAATCAATTTTGCACTAGAACCTGTTGATAATAAAAACTTAATTTGCTTATTAACTAACTCATTTAGCTGTTCTAGTGGGCAAATTTCAGACAACAGTCCCATCTCATAGCCCTTTTTAGCGGTGAATATTTCTGCTGTTTGAAAATATCGACGACATTGTCGGGCTGAAATAGCATCAACTACATAAGGTGAAATCACCGCAGGAACCAGCCCTAATTTAGCTTCGGTTAAGCCAAATTTAGCCTGATCATTAGCAATGACAATATCGCAACAGGCAATTAAACCCACGCCACCGCCTAAAGCCAGACCTTGCACTTTTGCAATTACCGCTTTGTCACAGAAATTAATTGTGCGCATTAAAGCTGCGAGTTTCAAGGAATCTTCTTGATTTTCTGCTTGCGTAGCATTAACCATATCTTTCATCCAGTTAATATCTGCACCAGCTGAAAACGATTCACCTTCAGATTGCATGACAATAATCTTGGTATCTGGATTTTTATCCAAAGCCTCAAAAGCTGAAGTCATTTCGCTAATCATTTCCGCATTAAAAGCATTGTGTACCTCTGGGCGTGCCATAGTTAGGTAAGTTACACCCTGTTTATCGGTATTGACTTTGATGGTTTTATACATTGAGAAGTTTTTCATATGTGGATTATACCCTAATTAGTGCTTGACCAAGAAAGAGTATTCTACTGTGGAAAAGCTGGATTTGGTCAAAATTCCTCCTTATTTTCGTCAAATAGCCAGCTATTCTCCTCAAAAACCCTTCTGGAAAGGGTTTTCACGTTAGCCCACATGGAAGTGGGCAAGTATCAAGGATGATACGCGTAAAACCAGACTTTTCCTCGCTACGAATACTTTCTCGGTCAAGCACTAATTACAATATATATAGGAAGCATATTTATAACTCATATCATCCAAAAAAAAGCCCTCGGGTGAGAGGGCTGCCAAAATATACTGAAAGAGAGTTTAGCTTGAGTTAGTATTCAGCTACCTGTACATTAATTCTGACTCTTACCCGGTCTCCTGGGTGATTTTGTAATCTAGTATGCTGGACTCTGCCGTTATATTCATAAGCAACATCATAACCATTAATTCTTTGCTCTTCATAATAGTCTGTTTGAATGTAGCAATTACGACCAGAACGATTATTATACCTATGATGCTTAGCATTGGCACCAATCGCAGCGCCAGCAATCGCCCCGGCAGCAGTAGTAGCCGTCGCATTGCGACCATGTTTTTTGCCAAACCGGTTGCCAATCAATCCACCGATAATCCCGCCAATGATTGCACCACCACCATTGCTACGATGAGTTGCGTTGTGAGGTCTGTTTCTATAATTATTGCGATATCCATCATTACAAACCCTGCGATTTTGCGGAACTTGATAGGTGGTATAAATAGGCTGGACATCAACAACCCGTGCATAAGTATAGTCGCTATCATAACGATCTGTGGCAAACGCACTTGTAAATGCTAAGATTGTTAAAGTGGTTAATAAGATTTTTACTGATTTCATGATTGCACCTTTTATGGTTAATTTAAAACTTAGGTGCAGTCTAACTAGGTGACAATGAACAATACCTGAATGTGATTTTTAAGCTTAAAAACGACATATACAGGTCAAATGCTCAAATATGTACAAATAATTAAGTTTTTTCAACAAATTTATAAATTACTGTGGTACACTATGCGAACGTGACTATTTATACAGACTGTGTATAAGTGGTTTTGGGACAAAATTGATAAATTGATAGATTTGGAATGAATGAAAATAGACTTAGGGTAAATTAGATGAACCAGCGGCGCCTGTTCTCACCGCTGGTTCGGGTACACCCGTGGAGATGTACCAATCCCACTAAAATAGCTACTGTCGGAGCTTTGACCAAACTCGCATCGTAGCTTTTACCCACGAGTCTCCATTATAGGTAATTTTTGACCAAATCTATGCTCCTGTTTGAACATTTGGAAAAATAATGAAAAAACTATAAAAAATTATAAAAAAGTAGAAAAATTTATGAATACTAATGAAAAAATACAAGAAAGTTTAGAATTAAAGGAAAAAGCACTGGGTTTATTGGCTGGAGCTATTGCCAAACTAATGCTGAGATTTAAACTACAAAGAGGTAAGTTTCATCATTTGTTAGATGAAAAACTAGTTCAGGAAGCAAAAAAACAGGATACAGATGCCAATATCGTAACTCTGGCAATTCGCACAGGTATCGACAGACGCTATATCAAAAAATACCTGGATAGTGAAATGCCTCGTGCCAGACCAGATAAACTGGTCACAATACTGGAAGACGTACGCTGGACTGCCCAAAGATACTACAACTCCAAAACCATTCCTACCAGAGGGCCTTTTAGGACTTTTCAGAGTATCTGTGAACAACGAGCTCCTAGCACCCTTACCTATACAGCGATACTGGAAGAGTTGATTAAAAATGGTAACTTAAAAGATTTGGGTAATAATAAACTGGAGCTGTTAAAACTTAGGAATACCACAGTTAAAGATGACATTAAATACTCTCAAATATCAGCAAACCAAATTAATAGAACTGTAGATACAATCGTTTTTAATGCAAGCACTGATTTGCTTGAAGACAAACTTGTACAACAAACTATTTTTTCAACACAAATAAATCCAACAAATTTTGATGAGCTACATAAAGACATCAAACTTATCACTAAAGAATACAGATCTCGAATGGCAGATTTAATGATAAGCTACGAAGAGAATGTAAATGTAGGGACTTACCCTGAATATGGATTTTCTTTTCTAGAATATAAATTTTTAGAACATAAAACAAAGTTTTCAAAATACAAAACAGAGGAATAAATCATGAAAAAAAATTTTAACAATCGCACTTATCCTAGCTACTAACAGTTTTGCAAATAGTACAGACGGTTCAGAAAATAGCACCACACAACTGATACAAGTATGCACCACAGTAGCAGAAGGTACAGGAAATAAAATAGGAGAAGATGGTACTAGTGAGAAAGTCGGATCTGAAGGTACAGACGAGAAACTTTACTGCCAGATGATAACAGTTAAGAGTTAAGTTAGTGACATTAAAATTATAATAATAAAGAACTATCCCACCTTCAAAAGGTAATCGCTCGCCATATAGCGATATATGGCGAGTGGTTATTTAAAAGTTGCGTGGGATTAATAAAATTCTCCCCCCACACCCACGAGAAGAGGGTAATCATTCGTCATACTAACTGTTTTTTATGGCGAATGATTATTTTAAAATCACCAGCTCATCTTAAAAGTCTAAAATATCTCAAATTCTGATTCAGTTGTGTTTTATCAGTTATTTTTAATCTTATTTATGCTAGAATCGAGTCAATTTTAAAATAATGACTCTGTTATGAAACTTTTGGCACTTATATTTGCCTATGCTATTAGCCACGTAATTTCAAACCCACAGCGGTTTCGAAATTTTCAGTGGTTTAAATATTGGTCTATATGGCTAAATGACCGCACAAATTTCACTACAAAAGAATTAACCGTCCTAATCATCGTAGCTGTGCCAGTTGTAGTTATTAGTATTATATTGCAGGCTGTTGCTAGCTCTGTAGTTGGTATGTTGCTGGTATCGATTCTGGTACTCAGTTATTGTATTGGTCCAAAAAGTCTGGACGAAGATGTAGAAAGTGGTGAAATACATAGGAAGTTGGGTTTGAGAAAAAATGCCAAAATTTCAGTGTTAATCAAGAAAATGACTCAGGTTTCACTGCATCGCTGGTTTGGTGTATTTTTTTGGTATTTGTTACTTGGCATAGTTGGAGCACTGTTGTATCGATTTAGTGAGAGGCTGGATTTTTTTACTAGTGATGACAGCAACACTGATAGCAACACTGATAGCAACACTAAAGGGGCAATTACAAAAGTAATGAAAATATTGAATTATCCTGTAACCTGGATGATGGTTGTATCACTAGCCATTGCCAGTGATTTTGAAAGGGTTTGGAGTAAATGTAAGCCATTTATGAATATTGATAATATAGTCAATATGGATGACTCATTTTTATATGATGCTACAGACTTTGCCGTGGAAAATTGTGAGATAGAAAAAGATAGTAAAAAAACTATTGAGCAGGTAACTCTTGGGGTGTTAAAACGGATGTTAGTTGTATGGTTGGTATTTGTTTCCATTTTAGTGATTTTAGCAATTTAGAGAAATATATGAATAAGTTTTTGATTTTAATAATAACAATGATGCTGGTATTGATATCCAGCGATGCATCGGCTGCAAAAAAGTTATACAAATGGGTAGATGAACATGGTAATATTACTTATAGTGATAAAGTTCCGCCATCGCAGATTAAAAAGAAGCATGAGGAGCTAAATAAACATGGAGTGGTACTGGAAAAAGTAGCCAACGCCAAAACCAAGGAAGAAATTAAAGCCGCAAGAGCAGAAAGACTTAGGCAAATAGAGGCAGAAAAACAAGCCGAAGAACTTGAAAGGCAAAGGCAGACTATAATTAAAACATATACCAGTGAATCTGAAATAACTCGCTTGAAAAATGAGAGAATGGCTGCACTGCAAAGAAATATAGAGCTGGCTAATCAAAGTTTAGAGTTTCAAAAAACTAGCAGAGAGCAGTTGCTGGCTATAGCAGCTGATAACGAAAGAAATGGCAAAGAAATTTCCCCAGCATTAAAATCACGTATCGAAATAGTTGAGAATAAAATCAAGTATCAAATTCAGTTTATTGAGATAAAACAAATTGAAATTGTTAAAGTAAAAACAAAATTTGCTAATGATATCAAGATTTATCGAGAAGCAATGCAGGCGGCCAAAGGTAGTTGATTTTACTATTCTCGGTCAAGCACTAATGTATGATTAGTAGTGCGATTCTGCGAAAGACAGGAGCATATCAAATGTCAAAGAAATACATGTTGTTAGCCCGCATATTTCATAGGAATGCAGCAACTTGTCTTGATAACAGGTTTTGTAAGGTTTGGGCTTACCCATCGTCGTTGTTGCAGTGTTTTTGGTGGAACTTAATTAACCTTGTGAATCGCCCGTTTATCTACGTTTAAGGCGGCCTCATGTACAGCTTCAGATAGGGTGGGGTGGGCGTGGATTATTCTGGCTAAATCCTCAGCACAACCCTGAAACTCCATAGTTACCACACATTCGGCAATTAGTTCTGAAGCATTTGC
>UOEW01000257.1_pt1 | contig 12456 bp, 7 predicted proteins | sample 1988701 | NCBI WGS metagenome assembly UOEW01 (sample SAMEA4712195, study PRJEB27164) | hydrothermal vent metagenome | biome: marine basaltic hydrothermal vent biome; feature: marine hydrothermal vent; material: mineral | place: Pacific Ocean | collected 2011-06-14/2011-07-23 | depth 1719 m | reverse complement strand
ATGTGACTGTGAATTTCGACGCATCTGCACTTACTGATGGTATGTATAGTGCAAATGTTTGCGTTTTTTCTAATGACCCAGATGAGACTTTAGTTAAAGTACCTGTCAATTTACAAGTTGGCTCAAGCGATTTAATCTTTATGGATGGTTTTGAGACCCCATAAATCATTATACCCAAAAGTTTGACAGAACTATTTGAAATTATAGAAAATAAAAACCCAGTTTATACTGGGTTTTTTTTTAAAGAATCACTACCTATCTAGTGCTTGACCGAGAAAGTATTCGTAGCGAGGGAAAGCCTGGTTTTGAGCAAAATTTCTCATTATTTGAGAAGAATAGCTGGCTATTTGACGAAAATAAGGAGGAATTTTGGCAAAATCCAGCTTTTCCGCAGTAGAATACTCTTTCTCGGTCAAGCACTATCTATATTTCATTCAAAAAAGGAACAAAAGGAGCCTGGAGTATAACGTAAGAATGGCTAATGTCTCTGACGGGCTTGGGCAATGTGAAATGAGCCTAAAAATAGTAAAGAGTTTAAAGTTTTTTTATCAACCAGCACCCAAGATTGGAACCTAATTACGCTATAGCAATGTAAATTAGAGTATACTAGCAATCTTCAACTCATGCGAATTAATTATATGTTCATGAAATCTATTTTTTTGATGCTACTTAGCTTCTCTTTGCAGGCAGTAATGCTGGAGGATTATTTACCTGAAAATGCTCGATATGATACCTCGGTTCCTACACCAAAGGCGGTTATGGGAATTGAAGTTGGGGAAAGACACTATCGGCATGATCAAATTTTGCACTATTTAAGTGTATTGGCAGCCTCATCTAAACGGGCAAAGTTGCTTGATTATGGTATTACTCATGAAGGCAGACGTTTGGTCTTGTTATTTATTAGCTCAGCTGAAAATATAAACAAACTAAATGAATTGTCTACAGACAAAAGCATTTTAAAGGTTTGGAATGGTTTTAGTGTGCATGGCAATGAGGCTAGTGGAGCAAATGCTAGTGTGTTATATGCCTATCATTTGGTTGCTGGATATTCTGCAGAAATTGACAAAATACTAAATGAAGCCCTGATTATCATAGATCCAACCATAAATCCCGATGGCTATGACCGCTTTGTTACGGATGTTAATTCCATGCGTGGCATTATTGACAATCCAGATAGTAATGACAGCTCACATCAAGAACAAAACCCCAATGGCAGAACCAATCATTACTGGTTTGACTTAAATCGTGACTGGTTGCTATTGTCACAGGTTGAATCACGAGCCAGGATTAAACAGTTTCATAAATGGCAACCACATGTACTGGGTGACCACCACGAAATGGGTAGCCATAAAACCTTCTTTTTTCAACCAGGAGTTCCTGACCGTACTAACCCACTAATACCGCAGAAAAACATCGAGTTTACCAATAAACTCGGAAAGTTTCACGCCAAAACACTAACTGAAAAAGGTATGAGCTTTTATACCAAAGAAAGTTATGATGATTTTTATCCAGGCAAAGGTTCAACTTATCCAGACTTGCAAGGTAGTGTCGGTATCTTGTTTGAGCAAGCCAGTGCCAAGGGTGGTAAGTTAAAAACCAAAGAAGGTATACGCTCCTTAATCGACGGTGTAGACAATCAATTTAGAACTGCCATGTCAACTCTGACAGGTGCCTTTGCATTAAAACAGGAGTTACTAAAATATAAAATAGACTTTTTTCAAGATGCTTTGGAAACCGCAAAAAAACAAACATTCAAAGGTTATGTACTAGACTTTAAAGATGATTTGATAAAAGCCCAGAAAATGGCAGATTTTTTATCCTTGCATAATATTAAAGTATCGCAAATTAAAAAAAGCATAACTGTTAATAAGCATAAATTTGCAGCAAGAACTTCACTATACATCCCATTGGTACAGCCACAATATACCTTAATCAAATCCTTGTTTAGTACCCAAACCAGCTTTAAGGACAATACCTTTTATGACGTTTCATCCTGGAATATTGGCATGGCATGGGGAGTTACCTCTGCAAAAATAAAATATGAGCCTGAATTACAGGCAGTTAGTTGGAAAAAAACACACAATAATTATGGTAAACAGGCTGTTGCTTATGCATTTAACTGGAATGATGGCAATGCAGCAGCCGCCTTAAACTATTTACAACAGCGTGATATTAGTACCCAAGTAACCAGTAAAACGTTTTCCCTGAAATTAAATGGCAAGTCTATAGTCTTTCAGCCTGGAGCAATAATTATTCCTGCACTTGAGAGTGAGGAGGATAAAATTTTAGCAGCAATTGCCAACATTGCTGAATTTTTCCAAGTTTCGACTTATGCCCTTGCCAATGGCCTAAATAAAACTGGCATTGACTTGGGGTCTCCTGCCATTACTACAATTAACAAACCCAAGCCCTTATTGCTAATTGGTGATGGGATAAACTCATATCAAGCTGGTAGTATTTGGTATTTATTTGATACAGAAGTCGGTTTGCCATTAACCAAGATTACCAAGGTGCAGCTCCAAAAACTCGACCTACATAACTACACGCATCTGTTGCTACCATCTGGTGACTATAAATCATTAAGCGAGGAAACCGAGCAAAAAATCATAGCATGGGTTAAACAAGGTGGTCACCTTATTAGCTTGCAGAAAGCAGCTAGCTGGAGCGAGCAAAAAATTCAGAAATTGGATAAAGCCGAAAAAGATAAACCTGATAGTAAAACCACAAAACCATATGCTGATTTTGAACAAGACTTGGCTGAAAACACCATAGGCGGGGCAATTGTTTCTGCAACTGCTGATTTAACCCATCCACTGGCATTTGGCATGCGTTTACAACAACAGCATGCCTTGATCAAGGGCAATAGTTTCTTATTGCCAGCAAAAAATCCCTATGCCACTCCTTTAAAAGCAGATGCACAAGCACTGGCAGCAGGATATATTTCGACTGAAAAATTAAAAACAGTAAATAACAGTAGCCTCATAATTGCCGAAACAATGGGTAAAGGCAGTGTGATTAAATTTGGCTTTAACCCAAGTTTTAGAGGTTTCTGGTTAGGAACACAAAAGTGGTTGGTTAATGCGGTCTATTTTGCACCATTGATAAAGAAAACTAAGATATAAATTAGAACCTCTTTATACATCACAGTCTCTATTCTGAAAATAACAAATTAGGGATTAATCAAACTGTAGGTTGGCGGTGAATGCAGTGAACCCCAACAATGATGTTGGGGTTCGCACACTCACCCCAACCTACAAGTACTAAAAAATTATTTAGGCATTTCCTCCCTTGACCGTATGTAAATGCACGTCGGTTTGTGGGTATGGAATGCTACAGCCACCAGCTTCCAGCTCAGTTTTAAACTGTTCTAGCAAATCACCATAAACCGTCCAGTAATCTCCAGTTTTTGCCCATGGACGCACGGAAAAATTAACCGAGCTATCAGCTAACTCTGTCATTAACATAGAAGGTGCTGGGTCTTGCAAAACCAACGGATGCTGGTCCATAGCCTGCATCATTATGTTTCGAGCTTTTTTCAAATCATCATCATAGCCTACACCCATGGCAATATCCACCCGTCTTATAGGTTTTGCAGTATGGTTTATGATCGAATCAGAAGTAATTTGCCCATTTGGTATAATCACTAATTTATTATCATTTGTATTGAGAATAGTACTAAAAATTTTAATTTCTGCAATTTTGCCAGACTGTCCAGCGACCTCAACAAAATCACCAATTTTGAAAGGTCTAAACATAACTATCATTACACCTGATGCAAAATTTGATAAAGAATCTTTTAGTGCTAAACCAATAGCAAGACCTGCTGCTGCTAGCATTCCTAGCAACGATGTGGTTTTAACCCCCAAATATCCCAGTGCTGCTACGATTACAGCGATCAGAATAGCAAAATAAATAAAATTCTTTAAGAAATTAACCAGTATTGGGTCTGCATTTGATTTTTTAAGACCCTTAGCTGCGAAATATGCAATAAGTTTAGCAAATTTTTTACCTATCCAGTAAATTAAAATTGCCGTGGCTACATTGGTAATAATTGCCAATATAGCATCAGGGTTGTTGATGAAGCCCATAACATTTTGTTTTAGCGTCTCAATAAGCCCTATATTGTTCTGTTCCATATAGTTTTCCTACATTGTATTATAACAGGCGATATTATAACATAAGAGGTATATCATAGTGAAAAATTGATATGCTGCTTGTAAATATTGAGCTAAGCCCCAATAATACTGACTCCTAAATATGCTAAGTTAAACTATCAAAAAATCTCGCTCCTTTTCTGACATTATGGGCATAACCTTTTCAATGGTGTGTGCTATTCAGTGTGCTATTGCCCCAATCATTTTAAGTTTTGCTCCATTTATTCCTAAATGGGCGCATTTTGGTCACGGCTGGATCTGGATTAGTTTTATTTTGCTGATTGCAAGTTGGAGTATTGGACGTGGTTATTACCAACACAAAAATCACGTAGTACTATGGTTTGCAGTTATTGGCATTATCTTGTTATTTGTGGGAACATTGCTGGAAGAGAAATTAACTATTTTATCTGAGTCTGCAATATTTTTCACAGGTGGAGTATTGCTAACTATTGCTCACTGGAAAAACTTTAAGCTTGAGGGGGCCTGTGCAACAAACCAAAAGAAGGGTGTTCCAAAGCAGGAGTCGTAGTGGATTGAGTTGTTGATAATCCCAAATCTATTGTATCAAAGTCTTGGCATTTGTTGTACTATAAACTAAGTATGATTGTTAAGAAATTGACCTGATCCCGTTCTTGTTCAATGTTCAAAACAAATAACTAAAAGAGGCATGAAAATTTCTACCAGCAGCCTCAAGACCGGAGCCATGTTCACGATATTTTTTATCAAAAATGTTTTCTAAACCCAGTCTGATTTTTGCGGTACCCGATAGTTTCCAGTTGGCGTAAATATTATAGGAGACAAATCCTCCAGTGCCATTTGGGTGGATTCTGGTATCACGAACATCACGAGCACTTAGCCTGTCCTGCGTGCTGGCATAAACAATTTTTGGGTTTATGCTCCATTTGCTGTTGAGTTGTTTTTTGTAGCCGATAAAGCCATTTAATGGTGGAATTCTATCTGCTGGCTCACTCATGTCGTTGGTGGTTTCCTCTCCCCAGGTATAGTTTATTACGGCTTTAAGCTCGGAGTTTGTATCAAAACTATATTTAAAACTACTTTCCAAACCATATAAAACCACATCATTGATGTTTTGTGACTGAACAATAAACTGACCCTCAGCGGTTAAATCCCCCGTCTCTACGCTGGCAATTTTATCTGTATATTGTGAATAAAATACCGTAAAATCCACCAACCAGACACTGCCAAAGTGTTTAAAGCCAAAATCTATTGTATGTACTGTCTCAGGCTTAATATCTGTATTAATAATATTAAATCGATTACCAGGGCGCTCACCAACCTGCCCTAAGTCAAAAATATTTGGGGGGCGAAAACCGCGACCTAAATTTGCAAATAGTTTATTACTTTCATCCAGATGATATAGCCAACCAGTGTGCCAAGTTAGATCGGTTAAAGCCAGTGTGTCATTGGCAATATTTGGGCTGTTTAAGTCAATACTGTAATCGCTGTATCGCAAGCCAAAAGTAAAGTCCTGCTGGGAAAAATATTTACTAAAGTTAGCAAACACTCCTAAATGACGCATTGAGGAATCATCGGGAAACCTAGAGTCTCTAATGCTGGTTAGTCCGTCGGTAATTTTTTGTTTGGCACTGTTTATGGTGTCATGATAAAAGTCTAGGCCATAAACGATATCTAAACCATCATTTATTTGTTTGTCAAAAGTACTTTGCAGTGACCATAATGAACTTTCATTTTGTTCTTTGGTTATGGCATCGGAGTCAAATTTTGATTTAATCCGATGATCTTTTATTAACTGCCATGCGACATCAAAACCAGAGTTATCATATAGTGACGTTGCAACAGCACTGTTATATTCTAGATGAACAAACTGTCTTTCATTGGGAGCAAACAAAAATAAAGATGAATCTGGTTGAGCTTGTCCAAATCCTGCAACCAAATCATCGACTCTAGGGGTTGCGGGTTGAGTAAGAAACTGCATGTCAAAGATAATATTTCTGTTGGCATCAAGATTAAACTGCCACTTATTATTGAAAGCTCTGGAAGTATAACTGGTAAATGGAACTTTACTGCCACCACCAATGGTTCTGGTGCCTATATCCTGATAACTTAAACCAAAGGTTGTGGCAATTTTTTCATTGCCCATATCCCAGGATAAGTGGCTTAAGGTTTTTTCATCAGCACTATCATAAGAGACAAACATTTCACCAAGTTGCTGCCATGTATCACCATCAAAACTAGGAGTGTGGGTAATAACATTGAGTACACCGCCTAAAGCATCGCCGCCGTATAGTACTGAAGCAGGACCTCGAATGATTTCAATTTGAGCGGTCATAAATGGATCAACCAGAGCTAGATACTGGTTGGGTGAGTTGCGAAAAAAAGCAGTATTCAAACGCATACCATCAATTAAATGAACATTTTCCGAGCCTTTTAGCCCACGAATAATCGGAATACCCTGTCCAGGGGTGGTTTGTTGAATATAAACACCAGCTTCTTCGCGTAATAAGTCAGGCAACAGGGTTATATTTTTTTCTAAAATTTCTGCCTTGGTTACAACAGAAACTGCGGTTGATAAATTTTCAACCGTTTGTTTTTTTTTGGAAGCCGTAACCAAAACCTGATCAACAGGATGAGAGCTGTTCTGATCAATATCATTTTGTTGAGCCAGCCCCATTAATATTAATAGGGGCAGAGTTAGAGAAGTCATAAATTAAATAGTTAAGATTCGGGCACTATTCCTAAATTATATGCCAAATTAAAAAGTCAGCGATTGTAACACTTAACCCTAGTCCCAGCACAGAAAACACGACTATAGGCTATTAATATACTTGGTTATTTCTTTACTGGTTAGTATATATGCTTTTTTTGTTTTGTTAAAAATGATTATTAATTGGTGTTTTTCTGCATTTACTGCTGCAAGTTCCATTTTTCTGGAAAAAAAGCTCAGCCCATTTGCACCAATATTAGCACTGGTTGATTTAAGCATATGAGCCATTTTTTTGACTTCACCAAAATTATTATTTTTAAGTGCGGTTCTCATTTTATTTAAAATAGAAGGCGTTTCCTGCTCAAACATCTCTAGCAGTGAAACTATTTCGTCTCCCATAAACTCCCTGATTTCCACTAGGGCTTTAGAGCTTAGCCACTTCTGGTTAATTTCAGGTACTGGGTGACTGGGAGCTTTTGCTTCTTTATCATTGGGTTTTATAGCCACAGCATCCTTAATTACTGGGACAGTTTGAAACTTTTTTAGCTCTCCTACAGGTTTATCTGCATTTTTAGTATCAGTGTTTGGTTGTCCGTTTGTGTGATCAGGGGTTAAGGACTGTGCCAGAGGATCCCATTTTTTTAAGGTTTTTTCAAGAATATAGCGGTTTAGAGGTTTAGACATATAGTCATCCATACCTGCATTGAGGCACTTTTCTCTATCTCCCATCATGGCATTTGCAGTCATTGCCAATATTGGTGTGTGGTTAAGTCCGGCAGCAGCTTCATAGTCTCTAATCTTGGCAGTACATCGATAACCATCCATGGTTGGCATTTGGCAATCCATTAAAATCATTCTATAGCGGTTAAGTTTAACCTTTTCAAAGGCCTCCTGACCATTCATAGCAACGTCAAAAGGATAGCCTATGTACTGGATGAGTTTTTCAGCAACTTTCAGATTAACCTCATTGTCCTCAACCAATAAAACCTCTGGGAGCAAGTAACTGCTTGGTGCTTGTGTCTGTACAGTAGATTTGATTGTGTTTATACCCTTGGCATCGTCAGTCAGTTGAGCATCCATTTCAGAGTTGGTGTTTTTGGAAGCCTGTAATGCTTCAATTTTATGCAATAGCTCACCAATTGGCTCATTTTTTGATATGAGTTTAATATTAGGGTGTTGGGGAATACCTGCTATATTTCCACTATCAGTTAGGATACAGACATACATATTACTTATGGTCTTATCACTTGACAAGTCACTACAAAGGTTTCGTACCTGTTTTCCAGCTGTCTCAAAATCAATAAAGAGCAGAATGTTCTTCTTGGTACTTGATAATTTATTAATCGAGGTACAGATGTTATAGGCCTGTAATAACCCTAGAGCTTTTTGAACAGGAACATCTTCAGACTTCAGGTTTTGTGAAACCTTATTGAATAACAGTGGATTGGTATTAATCAAAATAGCATGATATCCTGGTTTTTCCGGCACACCTACTCTGGTTTCCCCCATAGATTTTAATAACGGCAAATCAAAATAAAAATTACTACCTTTACCTTTTATTGAATCTACATAAATTGAACCCTGCATTAATTCAATAATCTTTTTGCTTATTGCAAGCCCTAGTCCAGTACCACCAAATTTTCTGGTGCTTGAGCCATCCTCTTGGGTAAATGGCAAAAATATATTGTTAGAAGTCTCTTTGTCAAGCCCCATACCCTGATCAATAACCTCAAATCTAATAACTTCCTTGGTTGGAAAGTCCTTAAGCTTTGTTGCAACCAGTTTTATTATTCCCGTGTTAGAAAACTTTATAGCATTGCTTAACAAGTTTGACAACACTTGACGTAACCTAGTTGGATCCCCACGTAATAAGGGGCTTACATTTTTGTGTACATCCACCTCAATAGTTAGACCTTTTTTCCGGGCTGCTTGTTGATAAGATGAGTTAACCGCTGACATGATTCCTAACACCTTCAGTCCCCTGCTTTCAACAGTTAATTTGCCAGCCTCTACTTTGGAATAATCCAACAAATCATCAATAAGTTTTTGCATCTGGATAGCTGAAACATGTGCGGTACTTAAATAGTCTCGTTGAAAATCGGACAAATCCGAATCCAGCAAAATATCCAACAAAGGAATAATACCATTCAATGGAGTACGAATTTCATGGCTCATGGTCGCTAAAAATTCCATTTTTGCCATTTCAGCAGCGGATAACTTAATTTTCAGTTTCTTAATTTGTTCCTTTAGCTGTGAGCTGTCTGTTAGTTGTGAGTTGTCTGTTTTTTCAGAATCAAGCTCAGAAACCAGCTCCACTTTAGTGGAAGAATTTAATTGCGAGGATTTTTTTTCTTTTGCGAGGCTATGCAAGCTAGAAGCACCAAAGAACAAAAATAAAACCACAAAAGCAAAGGCCATAAGAGCGATGGTAACAGCAGCAGGAGTCAAAAAGAAAACTATTAATAACATAAACACAATGAAAATCGGCACAATAATTGCTATCTTTTGCTTTAGTGAGCGAAACAGAGTTAAGGCAGCTATCAATAGGGTTACAAATACCAGGGTATAAAGCCGTGGAAAGGCTTGCAAAGTTCCCCACATAAACAGTGACCAGGCAAGGGATGAAAACAATAAAGAGTTAAATTTCACCTGTTGAATTTGGTCATACGTTAACTTGTCTTTAGCAAATGGCAGACCAATAAACACAGGGATAAAGCTGAAAACTACTGCTATCCATAATACTAGTGAAAAATACCCAGTTACAGAGAGTACCGCTCCAATAATAAAATTAACAATAAAAAATTTAGTCACACTAGACTGTTGAATAAAGTTTATAATCCTATTGCACATATTGTAAGTTAACTATAAAAAATATTATTTTATCAGAAATTTAACTAAATAATGATAAAAACATTAACATCTAGAGGTATATTCATAAATTAACTGCCCTAGAAAACCTCAAAAAAGCATTATTATCAATGAAACGGCTTTAGTTTTTTGAAATTTTCTATGCATATCAATCACTTGCACTCTAAAATGTATTTCTATATCAGAACTAGGGTATCGGGTGTATTTTATCAGAAAGTGATGTTGTTTGAAAAAAGTCTGGAAATTATTGGATAACGGCGATAAACTGAAGAGATACAAATAATTAAGGTTAAACTTATGGATATTGCAGAGCTTCTTGCTTTTTCGGTAAAGAACAAAGCTTCAGATTTACACTTATCAGCTGGCTTACCGCCCATGATTCGAGTCGATGGAGATGTCAGGCGGATAAACTTACCTCCCCTTGACAATAAAGAGTTACATGCCATGATTTATGACATCATGAGCGATGGTCAAAGAAAAGAATATGAGGAAATTTGGGAACTTGATTTTTCTTTTGAAATTCCTGGATTGGCACGATTTCGGGTTAATGCATACAACCAAAATCGTGGCTGTGCGGCGGTTTTTAGAACAATCCCAACAGAAATTTTAACTCTGGAGGATTTAAATTGCCCACCAATATTTAAAGAATTAATTCAAGTACCTAGGGGTTTGATTTTGGTAACAGGACCCACTGGCTCGGGCAAATCAACAACTCTGGCAGCTATGGTTGACTTTATCAACAAACATGAACACGGTCACATTTTAACCATCGAAGACCCGATAGAATTTGTGCATACCAGCAATAAATGTCTGGTTAACCAGCGTGAAGTACATAGGGACACACAAAGTTTCGAGAACTCTTTGCGTTCTGCCCTGCGGGAAGATCCAGATTTTATTCTGGTTGGAGAGCTACGTGATCTGGAAACTATAAGGCTGGCATTAACTGCGGCAGAAACAGGGCATCTGGTTTTTGGTACTTTACATACCAGCTCGGCAGCTAAAACTATTGATCGAATTATTGATGTATTTCCTGCTGGTGAAAAGCCAATGGTACGCTCCATGCTCTCAGAGTCCCTGCGAGCGGTTGTTGCCCAAACCCTCCTCAAAAGAGTAGGAGGTGGGCGAGTTGCTGCTCACGAGATAATGGTTGGAGTGCCAGCTATTAGAAACCTTATTAGGGAAGACAAGGTGGCACAAATGTACTCATCTATTCAAACAGGACAAGGTTATGGCATGCAGACATTAGATCAGTGTTTGCTGGATCTGGTAAAAAAAGGAGTGATTACCCGCAAACATGCACGGGCACGAGCCGTGAATAAAACAGATTTTGATTAACAACAAGAGGAACATACAGCATGGACTTTAATTCATATTTGAAATTAATGGCTCATAAAAAAGCATCAGATTTGTTTATAACAACAAATTTGCCCCCGAGCATTAAAATACATGGGAGAGTTGTACCGATTACTCAGACCCCTCTTTCTAGATCTCAGGCAAGAGACCTGGTTTTGGGGATTATGTCTCCTTCTCAAAAAGAAGTATTTGAAAGAACCCATGAGTGTAATTTTGCAATTGGCGTAGCCTCTGTTGGACGTTTTCGGGTTAGTGCTTTTTATCAACGTACCTCCGTTGGCATGGTTATTCGTAGAGTTGAAACCAAAATCCCAACTTTTGAATCACTTAACTTGCCTTCTGTGTTACCAGACTTAGCACTAACCAAAAGAGGCATTATGATTTTTGTTGGCGGCACTGGCACTGGTAAATCTACCTCGTTAGCGGCATTAATTGGCTATAGAAATGTTAATACCACCGGACACATTATTACTATTGAAGACCCGATAGAATATGTGCACGAACATCAAGGCTGTGTTATCACTCAAAGGGAAGTAGGAATTGATACCGACTCCTTTGAAGTTGCCCTGCAAAACACTTTGCGTCAAGCACCTGATGTAATTATGATTGGCGAAATTAGAACTAGGGAAACTATGGAACATGCCATCACCTTTGCAGAAACTGGTCATTTGTGTTTAACAACGCTACATGCCAACAACGCTAACCAGGCTCTGGATAGAATTTTGCATTTTTTCCCTGAAGACCGCCGAGATCAATTATTGATGGATTTATCCCTGAATCTGAAAGCCATGATTGCCCAACAATTAATTCCAATGCCTGATGGCAAGGGTAGAAGGGTTGCAGTTGAAATATTAATCAACACCCCTTTGGCTCAAGAGCTGATTCGCAAAGGTGAAATGCATAAACTGAAGGAGTTGATGAAAAAATCTACCAATTTAGGTATGAAGACATTTGATCAGGCATTGTTTGAACTATATCAAGCAGGTGAAATCACCTATGAAGATGCCTTGCGACATGCGGACTCTGCCAATGAGGTTCGACTTGCAATCAAGCTATCTCAGGGTGGAGATGCCAATACTCTGGCAGCAGGACTTGATGGCATTGGTCTACAGGAAGACAGCCACTAAATACAGTAAGCTATGCGCGAACAAGCGGTAAACAAAAACAACTGGCGCTCCAAAATATTTAAAATCATTTATCATGCTGACACCCCAGCTGGTAAGTGGTTTGATATTATTTTAATAGTTTTTATCATTTTAAGTGTACTAACAATTATTCTCGACAGTGTGGATGAGTTGCACATTAAATATGGCGATTACTTCTATATTGCCGAGTGGTTTTTTACTATTATTTTTTCATTAGAGTATATTTTAAGGCTAATTAGTATCAGGTCTC
>UOEW01000080.1_pt1 | contig 12482 bp, 10 predicted proteins | sample 1988701 | NCBI WGS metagenome assembly UOEW01 (sample SAMEA4712195, study PRJEB27164) | hydrothermal vent metagenome | biome: marine basaltic hydrothermal vent biome; feature: marine hydrothermal vent; material: mineral | place: Pacific Ocean | collected 2011-06-14/2011-07-23 | depth 1719 m | reverse complement strand
TAAATTGATATAGTTGGTTGATTTCTTCAGCATTAATATTTACCTGTAAAACTTCAAATTACATTTTATGCCTTGACTGAAATGTTTTCCATTCTTTTTAGCCAACTGTATGAAATACTTCCCTTAACCCCATATTTCATAGGAATGCAGAATTTTAGGATACAACAGTGAGTCAGTTTGCTCTATTCACCAGGAAACCTAGTTATTCTTACGTTTGCAGGTGAATTGGGCAAAATGGCTGCTGTTGTTTTTTAAAAATTGCATAGCGAATTTGGTTACAAAGTGTACATTTTCAACATCTATATATTCCCCTTTAATATCAAAATGATATACTGTAAATATAGGGATCCTATGAAATATGCGGGTTAATTCCAAAACCAGATATATGTCGTTTTGTATGACAACAATTGATAAACATCAAGTAGTGTGTTTCTAGGATGTGTTATTATACATGGGAATGTATGGAGAAACACTTATGATTGATAAAATCAATGTTGCATCTACAGATTCCCTAACAGTTGAAGAAACTTACTCGTTGGAGGCTAGTACTTTACAATTCACAGGTAGTGATGATGACTCTCACGATGTCGTAGTGCCAGAATATCTACATAAAACATATTACTGGAGTTATCTTAACCCACGTAATGTTAGTTGGCTTGATCGTGAATTGATTGTGAAGTTGGTTTTATGGTGGCAACACAATAAACTACGTAAGGCAGCTTTTTTGGAAATTACTCCAAGCTCATCAGTATTACAGGTTGCTGCTGTATATGGTGATTTTTCCCAACAACTATCAGAGCATATTGGTACTAATGGCGAGTTGAAGCTAATTGATGTTGCTCCTGTGCAAGTAGATAATACTCGACTAAAACTCACCGATTACCCCTATGTTGAAGTATATCAAGCTGATGCAGCTACAATAAAGGACAAAGAGTATGATGTAGTACTGTGCTACTTTCTCCTCCATGAAATACCTGATGAGTATAAAACCAAAGTCATTGACAATTTACTCAACCATATAAAAACTGATGGCAAACTGGTTATTGTTGATTATCATAAGCCACACTGGGCACATCCCATCAAACCTATTACCAGTATTGTATTTGACTTGTTGGAACCATATGCTAAGACGCTGTGGCAACAATCAATTCGTAGTCTGGCCAGCGAACCTGAGCATTATAAATGGAAATACAGTAACTATTTTGGAGGTTTATTCCAGAAAATAGTGGTAACGAAGAAATGTTAAGTGTGATTAAAAGTGATATTGTTATTATTGGTGCAGGTGGAGCAGGGTTGCGTGCAGCTATCGAAATAGCCAGAGATTATCCCAAGTTAAAAATATCATTATTGTCTAAAGTCTATCCAATGCGTAGCCATACTGTGGCAGCAGAAGGTGGAGCAGCTGGCGTGTCCAAGAAAGAAGATAGTTTTGAACACCATTTTAATGACACCGTTTCTGGTGGAGACTGGTTGTGCGATCAGGACGCTGTGGAGTACTTTGTACATCAGGCTCCCAAGGAGCTGATACAGATGGAACACTGGGGTTGTCCTTGGAGTCGTAGCAAAGAAGGCAATGTTGCAGTACGTCCTTTTGGTGGCATGAAAGTCGAGCGCACCTGGTATGCTGCGGATAAAACTGGCTTTCATATGTTACACACTCTATTTCAAACCTCGCTTAAATATCCGGCAATAGAGCGTTATGATGAGTACTACTCCACGGATCTAGTTACGCACAATAATCAGTGCTATGGAGCGACTGCTCTTGATATGCGGTCTGGGCAAATGCGATTTTTTCAAGCCAAAGCAGTCATTATTGCCACAGGTGGAGCAGGGCGTATTTTCCCATTCACCACTAATGGAGCGATTAAGACTGGCGATGGTATGGCGATGGCTTACCGAGCGGGAGTGGCCCTGAAAGATATGGAATTTGTCCAATATCATCCTACAGGACTGCCAGGTACTGGAATTTTAATAACCGAAGGCTCTCGTGGCGAAGGTGGTATCCTGCTCAATAAAGACGGCTATAGATATCTACAGGACTACAACCTGGGACCAGCACAGCCTTGGCCTAGAAAAAAAGCAATGGAACTAGGTCCAAGGGACAGGCTGTCACAGGCTTTTTGGCATGAGCAAAAGAAAGGAAATACCATAGATACAGCCTTTGGGGATGCGGTGTTACTAGATTTGCGGCACTTAGGTGAAGAAAAAATCAACCAACGTCTGCCAATGGTACGGGAGCTGGCAATTAGCTATATGAGTGTTGACCCCGTTTATCAGCCGATTCCAGTACGTCCAGTTATTCACTACACCATGGGCGGTATTGATACCGATATTAATGCCGCAACCTCAGTTGCTGGTTTATTTGCAGCTGGTGAATGTGCTTGCGTCAGCATTAATGGTGCCAATCGTCTAGGTTCAAATTCATTAACTGAACTATTGGTATTTGGCAGTCGTGCCGGAAAAAATGCAGCTAAATTTGTCATGACAGCTAATAATCCTGATAGTGAAACACAACTCCTAAGTATGGCACAACTTGCGGTTGACAAAGTCATGCAGCTATTCAAATATAAGGGCAGTGAATCCATTGTCGCCTTAAGAAATAAAATGAATCAGATTATGGAGGCAGGAGCAGGAATTTATCGTAGTGAGGAATCATTACAAAAAGCCGTGCAACAAATGTCAAAACTGCGACTTAGATATGCCAATGTGGAGCTGGTAGACAAAAGTAATGTTTATAACACTGACCTGATTCAGGCACTAGAGCTTGGATCTATGCTTGAAGTTGCCCAAGTGATGGCAGTATCTGCCTTGCATAGAACAGAGTCAAGAGGGTCGCATCAACGTCTTGATTATATTGAGCGTAATGATCAGGACTTTTTACGTCATACTCTAGCAAGCTACGCAGGTGATGCTGAACCTGTTATTGCCTATAAAGATGTTGTGATTACCAAGTCTCAACCAGCTACAAGAGTCTATGGAGGTTCCAGATGAGCTCACTAAACTCTAAGCTCGTCCTTAAAGATAACATTCGTACAGTAATATTTAAAATATTACGCTATAACCCAGATAAACATAAAGCCCCATACTATCAGAGTTACGAAGTTCCTTGTCAGGAAGACTGGGTGATTTTAGACGCTATAAATTACATAAAGGATAATTTGGACAGGACTCTTAGTTATCGCTGGTCTTGCCACATGGCAGTTTGTGGCAGTTGTGGCATGATGATAAATAATGAACCTTTATTGTCCTGCCATGCTTTTATCCGAGATATGCCCGATAAAATTATAGTAGAGCCACTGGAAAATTTCCCCATAGCACGTGATTTGATTGTTGATATGGATAGTTTTATCGATAAATTAATTAGTGTTAAGCCTTACATTATTACAGATGAAAAGCAGGATATTAATCAGGATGCCTATACTCAATCACCAGAACAACTACAGGATTTCAAACAGTATAGTCAGTGTATTAACTGTTTATTATGTTATGCAGTCTGCCCTCAGTTCGCCTTGAATGAAGACTTTATTGGACCTGCTGCATTGGCACTTGCACACAGATACAATCTGGATAGTCGAGATCATGGATGTGCAGCAAGGGAACATGTTGTTGCCAGCAACGAAGGCATCTGGGAATGCTCATTTGTTGGTGCCTGCTCTGAAGTTTGCCCCAAACAGGTAGATCCAGCCGCCGCAATTCAGCAAACTAAAATAACAGCAACTAAAAATTATTTTATGGCTTTTTTGATGCCCTGGAAAAACAAAAACAAACCCAAAGGAGTTCAATAATGAAACTAGCTAATGGTAATTTTATTCGAGTATCTAACAAATATACATGGTGGCTACGTAAAGGGCGTTATTTACGTTATATGCTACGTGAACTAAGCAGTTTGTTTATAGGAATTTTTTCGATATTAATGGTGTGGGGACTATATAGACTATCACAGGGTGAGGCTGCATTTACCGCATGGACTCAGTTACTTTGGGGCAATTTAGTTATATTGAATATTGTAACTTTCTTGTTTGCCATCTATCATAGCTACACTTGGTTTATGCTGACCCCCAAGGCGATGCCACTGAAATTTGCAGGCAAAAGAATCCCAGCAAAGGTGATTATTGTGGTGCATATGTTACTCTGGCTGTTGGTTTCTGCTTTTATCTGGTTTATCTATATTTACCTAATCCCGATATAGAAAATACGATGATAGCACAAGTCCTTGACGCACCTAGAAAATCCATAAAAAGCCTCATCGCCAATGAGGTGGCTTTGGTTTTTTTTGGATTTTCTATGCATTTCTATATCGGGATTAGGAATATTGAAGCTAGGGTATAAATTATGTCAAAATCATACAATATAAAATATAAAGTCTCTAATAAACCAGTTATTTGGTCTTTATTTGCCGCAGGTGGGACAATTGCCGCATTGGTTTTACCTGTACTAGTATTGTTATTTACTCTTGCGGTGCCACTAAGTTTACTCCCTCAGGAAATATTTAGCTATGCACGTATGCAGACTGCTCTGGCAAGTTCACTAGTGCGACTGTTTCTATTTACTGTAGTGTTTTTAAGTCTGTGGCATGCGGCTCATAGGATGCGAATTACCTTACATGACTTTGGTTTAAGAGCCGATTCTTTGGTAAAGTATCTACTGTATGGATTGGCAGCTATAGCATCTATTATTTTGGGGATAGTTTTATTTAGTGCTTGATCGAGAAAGTATTCGTAGCGAGGGAAAGTCTGGTTTTACGCGTATCATCCTTGATACTTGCCCACATCCATGTGGGTTTACATGAAAATTCTTTCCTGAAGAATTTTTGAGCAAAATTTCTCATTATTTGAGGAAAATAACTGGCTATTTGACGAAAATAAGAAGGAATTTTGGCAAAATCCAGCTTTTCCGCAGTTAGAGTACTCTTTTTCGGTCAAGCACTATTCATGACTATTGACCTATAGAAATATAAGCAATATTCAGATAAAATCAACCAGATTTTTTAAACTAACCCTCAAGGAATATAAATATGAAAAAATTAGCTCTTTTAATTACAGTTATATTAACACTATTTGGCTGTGCAGCAGACAAAAAATACATTGCTAAATCTGAGCCACCAGCCCTAACATCTGGTATTGATTTACAATATGTAGATAAATCTGTTCGCCCACAAGATGATTTTTATCGTTATGTAAATGGTAAGTGGCTGGCTGAATTTGTTATGCCAGCTGATAAATCCAGATATGGGTCATTTAATGCTCTACGAGACAAAAGTGAAAAAGATGTCAAAACAATCATTGATAATCTTGCTGCCAATACCTACGACAACGGCACTGATGAGCAGAAAATCAGTGACCTGTATAACAGCTATATGGATACAGACAGTATCGAAAAAGCCGGAATCAATGTGCTAGATAAAGATTTAAAAAAAATCAACAGTATCAAAAACTATGATGATCTGCTGGCATATATGGCATATGCTGATATGTACACAGATGCACCGATGGGACTGTATGTGTATATTGACTTAAAAGACTCCAACAAACACATAACCTATGTTTCCCAATCTGGTTTGGGCTTGCCTGAAAAAGACTATTACAGCAACCAAAGTGACAAGTTTAAAAATATTCGGAGTAAATATGTAACCCTAATTGAAAACATGTTCACCCATGCAGGTTTTGACAATCCCGCACAATCTGCTCAAACAGTGATGAAAATTGAAACAAAAATTGCCGATGGTCACTGGAGCAATGTCCAAGTCAGGGATGTAGAAAAGTCATATAATCTCAACAGCTATGCAGAATTTCAAGGGCTAATGCCAGATTTAAATATAGAGGCATGGATGCAAGGTACAACCCTAAAGAATGTACCAGAAATAGTGGTTAGACAGCCAGATTATTTGCAAAAATTAAACCAGATAATAACTGAGACCTCTATAGACGACTGGAAAACTTATTACACATGGAAATTGCTAAATACAGCTGCAATATACCTGCCAAAACAATTTGACGATGAAAGATTTAAATTTTATGGTACTGTATTAAAAGGTACCACAGAGCAAAAGCCACGTTGGAAAAGAGCCATATCTACCGTAAATGCTAGTATCGGTGAGTTGGTAGGTAAAGTTTATATAAAATCATTTTATCCACCTGAGGCAAAAACAAGAATGGATAATATGATTGAAAATTTACGTACTGCCTATGGAGAGAGTATTAGAGACCTAGACTGGATGAGCGAACAAACCAAGACCAAAGCACTGGAAAAATTGCATAAGTTCAATCCAAAAATTGGTTATCCAAGCAAGTGGAAAGACTATAGCAGCTTAAATATAAGTAAAGACTCACTGTTGGATAATATGATTGCTGTACAAACCTGGGGCATCAATAGAAACAGAAGCAAACTGGGGCAACCCATAGACCGAACAGAATGGAGCATGAACCCCCAAACGGTCAATGCTTACTACAACCCAACCAAAAATGAAATAGTATTTCCAGCGGGTATCCTGCAACCACCATTTTTTAATTTGGCCGCAGATGATGCAGTGAACTATGGTGGTATCGGTGCAGTAATCGGACATGAAATGGGCCATGGTTTTGATGACCAAGGCTCATTATTTGATGGTGATGGCAACTTAAATAGCTGGTGGACTGATGAAGATAGAGAAAAATTCAATGCAAAAACTGCCATATTAATCGAGCAATACAACGCCTATGAAGTATTAGACGGTGCTGCACACGTTAATGGAGAACTAACTCAAGGAGAGAATATTGGCGACCTAAGTGGCGTAACTATTGCCTACAGGGCATATAAAAATGCCTATCCTGAAAATACCGTTATTGACGGTCTTAGCTCTGATGAAAGATTCTTTTTTGGTTGGGCACAAGTATGGCGTAGCATGATGCGTGATGAAGCAATATTACAGCAAGTTACTGCCAACCCGCATTCACCAGCTGAATTTAGAGGCAACGGTCCATTGAGAAACTTCCCCCCATTTTTAGAGCTTTATAATGTTCAAGCAGGTGATAAAATGTTTTTACCCCCTGAAAAACGGGTAAAAATTTGGTAACCAACAATCTAATAAATTTCGTACGGTGCGACCCTTGTGGTCGCCCACTTGCCAGTATAGTTGATAAATGTATTAAACATATAAAATTATAAACTGTTGGTTGTGCATAGGTTTTATTGTAGCATTTATTTTCTCAATCATGAGGTATAGCTGGTAGGTTCCAAGTTAGTTATCTTTTTGGTTTTTGGGTGCCTGTCCTGTGTTTCTGTCCTGTGTTTCTACTGTGTTCCTAAAAATAAAAAGTTATATCTTAGCGTGGATTACTTCCAAGCGGTCAAGTTAGTTGTCGCCTAATAGATGGGATTCGCACCCATTTGAATGAACAGCCTAGTTTAGCCGCACCCCCCCCCTTAGTTCTTAGTTTCAAATTTGCTTTGGCAGGCACAATCTTTAAATGCAAATGATAATCATTATCATTTGCATTTAAAAATTATCTCAATTAAGATGAACCTTCTTTTAACAAAAAGTATATAAAAATGAGATTCAAAAATAATAAATGTGTTGCTCTCTTAGGATTTTTAAGTGTGATTTTCGTAACTTCTGCAGTTGCTGAGGATGAGGAAGATGTAAAGCGAATTGAACTTGAGAAAATAACTGTCTTAGCCGCCAGGACTGAGAAAAATACTGCTGAACTTGCTATGCAGGTTGCTGTTTATACTGAAGAGGAAATGGAACAATACTCTAATCGTAATATAAAAGATTTAGTTCGTTATACACCAGGTGTTACGGTAACTGGTGGTGGCAGGTTTGGGTTATCAGGCTTTAATATTAGAGGAATTGAAGGCGATAGAATCTTAACCTTGATTGATGGTGTGCCAATTGCAGATGAATTTACCTTTGGGCCTTTTTTATCAGCCAGAAGAAATTTTGTTGATTTAGAGACATTAAAGGCTGTAGAAATAGTTCGTGGTCCTACTTCAAGCTTATATGGTAGCAATGCACTTGGAGGTATGGTTGCATTTGTTTCTAAAGACCCCAAAGACTACCTTGGCTTAACAAATGATAAAAGTTACTATTCATATAAGTTAGGCTTTGATTCAGCCGATGAATCAATTCATAACTCTTTCACTTTTGCCACTGGTAATGATATTTTACAAGGTTTGTTAACACTGGCTCACAGACAAGCGGCTGAAACAAAAACATTTTATACTGAGGAAATCGATAACTTTTTACCTATGGGAGATGTTTCGAACAACTTTAGACGCAAGGCTAACCCACAAGACATAACTGATTTAAGTTTGTTTGGTAAGCTGGTTTTTACCCCAAATGAATATAATACCTTCAAATTTACCATGGATCGATTTGAATCTAGCAGTGATGGAGAAGCTTTGAATCAAATCGGCAGAATTATATTTGGCTCAACCAGATTGGACAAATCATTATTTAACGATGAAAGAGACAGAACCAGGTTAGGATTTAACTTTGTTTCTACTAAATTATTTCGATTTTCTGATCACACTTCTTTAGATGTGTATGTACAAAACTCTAAAACCACACAACAAACCATTGATAGTCGTTTTAGACTAAACACACAAGTTGATACAGTACGTTTTAGGGATTCATTTTTTGATCAAACTAATGTTGGTTTTAAATTACAATTCGTTAAAAACATAGAAACTAATATTAATCAGCAGTTTATATATGGGATTGACTATGATCGCAATAAGTCAGAAACACTTAGAAATGGTCGTGATATTAATGCCATAGATGGTAGTATCATCCCTAACCCGTTCACAGTCTTTCCTACCCGTGATTTTCCAAATTCTGTTTACAGTAGTTATGGTGTTTTTGTACAAAATGAAATTGAACTACTGGATGATAAGTTAGCGATTATCCCAGGCATCAGGTATGACAGTTTTAGTTTAAAACCAAGTGTTGATGAGGTTTACTTGTCAGGCAATACTGGCTCCCCCATTCCGGTAGATTTTGAAGAATCAGAAATATCAGCAAAACTTGGTTTGATTTATAATTTCACCAATAATTTATCTTTATTTGCCCAATATGCAGAAGGTTTTAGAGCACCGCCATTAGGTGCAGTCAACATTGGTTTTACCAATACTTTAGGTGGTTATACCACACTTCCAAACCCTGATTTAAGATCAGAGTCATCTCGAACACATGAATTGGGTCTTAGGTATCGTGGTACTGGAAATTATTACATAGAAGCCTCGATCTATAAAAATACATACGATGATTTTATTGAATCTTTCGCATTCTTACGTTTTAATCCAGTGACTAATTTACTTGAATTCCAGGCAAGAAACCTGGAAAAAGCTGAGATAAGCGGCTTTGAAATTAAAGGTGGGATCAAGTTAGAAAATTGGATAGATGGCTTGAATTTCCGTTACAGTTATGCAAACTCTAATGGGAAAGATAGCGTTACAAAACTACCAATTAATACCATCCAGCCTGAATCACTGGTTGCTGGTTTTAGTTATGAAGCACCCAGTAATAAGTGGGGAGCTGAGTTAATTGCTAGTTTTGTTGCTCGTAAAGATGACATAGATGATTCAGGGCTACAATCAACAGACCCAGCAGATCCTCGTGTCGATACTTTTGAACCGCCTGGATATGGCATTATTGATTTTATTGGACGATATAATTTTACGGACAAAATACGCTTAAATTGGGGAATCTTTAATTTAACCGATAAAAAATATTGGGACTGGAATAATGTTGGCGTTCAGGAACCTACATCACCTTGGTTGAATCGATTTACCGAAACTGGTCGTAATGCATCAGTTACTTTGAAGGTTGAATTTTAATTCTACGAAAACCATTAGCGAATAATTTTATGATTAGGCGTTAAATAAATATCAGCTAATCATGCTTATTCTCATTATTAATATAAAATTAGGAACAAACTTATGTATAAATATAAAATTTTCATCATCCTGCTAAGCCTCTTAGGTTACACAAACATAACCGTAGCTGCAAAAACACCAGATACTGGCGTATTAATTCTTGCACATGGTGGCAAACATGAAAGCTGGGATAAAGCAGTTAAACACGCAAGCAATAAAGTACAAAAAGATTATCTCGTAGAAGTGGCATTCGGGATGGCTAATCCAGTATCAATGCAACAGGCTATTAATAATTTGGAAAAACAAGGAGCGAAAAAAATTGTCGTGGTTCCATTGTTTATATCTTCACACAGCCCAATAATTCGTCAAAATGAATATTTATTGGGCTTTCGTGATGAATTGGCTGATCCACCAATGATGATGCATCACGGTCATGGCTCGGATGCTATGACAGATATGGAAATTAAGCCGCTCACGATTAACGCAAAAATATTTTTAACCAATGCACTGGATTCTCATCCACTGGTGACCAACATCATCTATGATCGTATCAAGAAGTTAAGCAAAAAACCCAAGAATGAGACTATCATAATTTTAGCGCATGGACCAAATAGTGAAGCAGACAATAAGAACTGGATCAAAGAAATCAACAGTATTTCAGAACAAATCAGGGAGAAAAATAATTATAAACAGATTTTTGGTCTTACGGTACGAGATGATGCTAATGAAGAGGTCTATGAACAAGCCAAGGAACACTTAAGAACCTTGGTATATCAAGCTGGAAAGTCAAGTGACGTAATTGTTGTCCCACTGTTACTTTCTCAAGGTGGTATCGAGCAAGGGTATGTAAAAAGATTAAAAGGTCTGAATTACAAATGGAGCGGAGAAACATTACTGCCACACAAGAATATCACCAAATTTATTCAAGCGTCAGTAAAATATGCACTAGAAAAAGAAAGCTCTAATAGGAGTGTGACGACCCGTTAATCTACTCGGTGAGGTCAGACTTAAATTCAGTTCGGTTTGAGGCTCAGCAGAACGAAGATAGATGACAGAAGAAGGATTTGGTTTTGTGCTAGTTTGTTGTGTTTGAGTTAAGGTTTGTAGATATTGTAACCACGCTATTTGCCAGTAGAGTTTATAAATGTGTTAAGCATATAAAATTATAAGTTGTTGGTTTTGCTGATGCTAGGAGCTTGTCCGAGAATAAAAACCTACTGCGAAAAAGCTGGATTTGGACAGTTTTTCACCTGATTTTCGTTAAATAGAGCGACTATTCTCCTCAAATCATGCAAAAACCTGCCTCAAACCAGCTATTTCTCGCTACGATTTCTATTCTCGGACAAGCTCCTAGTTGTGCATAGGTTTTATTGTACCATTTATTTTCTCAATCATAAAGTACATCTGGTAGGTTTCAAGTTAGTTATCTTTTGGGTTTTGGGTGCCTGTCCTGTGTTTCTTTTTCAAGAAACTTAAAAAATCGTTTACCGTGTTCTTTTTCTTGAGCAGTCGTTTCTTCAAAGATTTTTGAAATTTGTACTAAGCCTTCTTTTTTTGCAGCACTGGCAAAATAGGTATAACGCATTCTGGCTTGGGACTCACCGGCAAAGGATTTCATTAAATTGATTTCTGTTTGTGTACCTTTTATGCTTTGTGACATTGTTTTTCTCACTCTATTGGTTTGCATATCCACATATTGGTTATCTCTTATCTATAAATCAAGACTTAAATAGAATAAAGTTGCCGTTAAGTAGGTTGTTTTGCAAAATTTTGTTTTTGATAAAGCATTAACTCATTTTCATCGTGTGGCAGTTTAATCATTTTTTTAAAGCTTAAATCTAGTTTTTCCAGTAACCTTTGTGATGCTTTGTTGCTTGGCATGGTTATGGCATTAACGAGTTTTATGCTAAAATTCGAAAAACCAACTTCCAGTAGTTTTTTGGAACTTTCATAAGCATAGCCTTGTTTTTCGTATTCTGGCAAGAAAGCAAAACCTATATCAACACCTTCTAAACCTTCGCGGTCATACAAGCCACAAGTGCCAACTTTAACGCCATCTGTTTTTCGAACAACAGTATAATTTCCATAGCCTAACTTCTCAATTTGTGGTCTAATTTTAGTGGTGATATAGTCCTCAGAATCTTGAGTTGTTTTTACACCTCTGTCCCCAATATATTTTAACCATTTTGGAGTGTTTAATAACTCAACAAGAAACACGGCATCATTTATACTGGTGGCTTTTAAAAGCAAGCGTTTGCTTTTGATAATAATATCTTTTCGTTTCATGGCTTAATTCGTGCTTGACCGAGAAAGAGTATTCTACTGCGGAAAAGCTGGATTTTGCCAAAATCCCTCCTTATTTTCGTCAAATAGCCAGCTATTCTCCTCAAATAATGAGAAATTTTGTTCAAAACCAGGCTTTCCCTCGCTACGAATACTTTCTCGGTCAAGCACTATTTAAGGTTTAAGACTGTTAAGTTTCTCCAGAACTTTATTTTTTATTTCCTTGCTTTTAGCAGACAGGTAGTTTTTAGATTTTTCTTTAAAGCTATTTGCTTTTCGAAGTTGTTCTTCCTTTTTCTGTTGTTCAATTTCAACTTTAAGTACAGCATCTTTTTGAGCCTGCA
>UOEW01000249.1_pt1 | contig 12689 bp, 11 predicted proteins | sample 1988701 | NCBI WGS metagenome assembly UOEW01 (sample SAMEA4712195, study PRJEB27164) | hydrothermal vent metagenome | biome: marine basaltic hydrothermal vent biome; feature: marine hydrothermal vent; material: mineral | place: Pacific Ocean | collected 2011-06-14/2011-07-23 | depth 1719 m | reverse complement strand
GAAGAGATATATTTAATTTGAAAAAAATTGAAGATGTAAATTTAAAACATAACCTAATCAAAGAGTTGCCACCACATACCAAAGTAATCTTAATAGGTTTTCTTTTAATTAACGGGTTGCTACTATATTTATTTACTGCTTTTGGGCAATCACTTAGCATTACAATAGGGACAACAGCTGTGGTGATGCTGGCCTTGGCTACACTTGTTTCTGTGGGCAGCACTATTGCGTTTTTAGGTGAACGTAAAGGCATTCCATTGTTATTTATTATGGTAATGATTGCGGTATTAACCAGCATGATTGCAGATAACCATGAAATTAGAACAGCAACTGATCAACCCAAATTTGTAAGTGAAAAAACGACTATTAAAAAGCACTTTACCCAGTGGCTAGAGAAACGAAAACGAAGACCTCAAGGTAACATGGAAAAAACTCCCGTATTTTTAATAGCAACAGAAGGCGGTGGCATTCGAGCAGCCTATTGGACTGCAATTGTTCTTGGGCATTTACAGGATATTAATCCAAATTTTGGCGAGCATGTTTATGCAATAAGTGGGGTTTCTGGTGGCTCATTAGGTGCCTCAGTATTTAATGCCTTATTAACCCAAGATAGGTTTATGGAGCAAAATAGCAGTGTTGGGAATTGTGAAAAAGGCAATAACAATTATTTTTGTCGTTCCAAGCGTATTTTAAAAGAAGATTTTTTAGCACCAACTGTCGCATCCATGATGTTCCCAGATGCTTTTCAGCGGTTTTGCTTTTTTTGTCGCTTTGATGATAGAGCACAAGCTTTAGAAACTGCATGGGAAGAGGCATGGGATAAAGAGTGGCAAGGCCTTCCAGATTCTCAAGGAATATTCAACAAACCATTTCAGGATTTGTGGTTTGAAGACACAGAAATGAAAATCCCTCAATTATTTTTGAATAGTACCGTGGTAGAAACAGGGCAAAGAATTATTGCCACACCTTTAGATTTAGGTGAAAGTTTCTCTGCCACATTTCACGATGCTCTCGCAACCTTTGCAGTAACAAATAATGCTTTAAGCCTATCAACCACAGTGCATACCAGTGCTAGGTTTACCTATGTTAGCCCTGCTGGATCTTTAGAGCGTACAGATTTGCCACACGCAGGTAAATGGATTAGGCTAGTAGGTGGTGGCTACTTTGAAAATTCAGGAGCAACCGCCATTAGTGAAATATTAACTGAAATCTTATCAATTCAGCCTGACTTAAATGTGCAACCGATTGTGATTCATATCAGCAATGAACCAGATTACCCCGATAGAGCTAACAATGGCACCAATTCCCAGGCAAGATTCTTAAGTGAAATTTTATCACCCATCCTGGCAATATTTAATGTACGTGGAGGTAAAGGACAAGAAGCACGTCTAGCATTAAAACATAAGGTTGAAGGCATTAATGGTAAAGACCACTATTTACATTTCAAACTCAAAAAACCAGATGGACAAGTTCAGCTACCACTAGGCTGGATGCTCTCTAGTAAGGCCCAAAAAAACATGGATATACAATTACAAAATCACGCAGAGCATATCAAAAAAATTAATTCACTATTAGCCCGTTTGTATCAAGATAATTGACAATCGTATAGGTAGCAGTATCAGCAGTAAAATCTCCAGCATAAACCACATAGCCTTTTTGTGCTTTTTTGGTGAGTTTCTGAAATTTATGAATAGATTTTGCAAAGGCTTTGGTGAAAGTTGCAGCTGATTTAATCTCAATAGGGATAAGTTGTGAGGCTTTTTTATATAGGACATCCACCTCTAATCCGTTGGAATCTCTAAAGAAATAAATATTTGGATTTAAGCCACGATTCAAGCGTGACTTCATTAATTCAAGTATGACTAGGTTTTCAAAAATATTACCAATCAATGGGTCTCTACCAATTATTTTTTCTGAATCAATATCCAATAAATAAGCCAATAAACCTGTATCATTAAAATAAATTTTCGGTGATTTTATTGCTCTTTTGCCAAAATTTTCAAAATAGGGCTCCAGTTTAAAAATGATAAAAGAGGCTTCTAAAACAGACAACCACTCTTTTAAGGTAACCGCAGTTACACCCACATCATTGGATAATGAGTTGAAATTAATCAATTGTCCCACTCGACCGGCAAGTAATTTCAAGAATTTTTCAAAATTAGTAGCATTTTTCAGGTTAATCAATTGCCTGACATCTCTTTCGATATAAGTACTGTAATAGTTAGCATAAAATTTTGTAGGCTGAAGATTGTCCTTGTATATACGCGGGAATAGACCCTGATAAAGCAAAACATCTCTTGATTCCAGCTTTTGAGCCGTCATCGCCTCACTAATGCTTAACGGCAATAGTGTCAACAAAGCAGTTCTGCCAGCTAATGATTGACTAATTTCAGCTCTCAATTGTAACTGATGGGAACCTGTCAGGATAAATCTTCCTTTGATATTCGCTGCATCCACCACTGTTTGCAAGTAGGATAACAATTCTGGTACACGCTGAATTTCATCAAAAATAGTATTTTTATGGTACTTGTTTAAGAAACTACGAGGATCATCCTGAGCAAATTTTCTTAAATCCGGGTCCTCTAAAGAGCAGTATAAATAATCAGGGAAGGTCATTTTGGCAAGTGTTGTTTTACCAGATTGCCTTGGTCCAATGATGGTAACAATTGGATAATTCTGTGCCAATTGTTTAAGTTCCTGAGTGATTTCTCTAATTATCATGAGCTAATAATAGTCTGTTTGCATGAATATGTAAAGTTGAACTTTATATTTACATGATTTTAATAAGCAATTAATTTATCATGACTAGAAAAAATATAAATGTATAATGTTACTTCATTTAAAAAAATAGGATGAGTGATAAAATTCGTTTTATGCACTACAGCCCCAAAACTGAAGACTCTTATATGACTAAACCAGGACATCTATCGTATTTGATTATATTTGCCCATTGTACTTGCAAAAATCTATACCCACATCAACAAGCATATATGGTACAATCACCAATAACTGAAATAAAAATCTCCTCCAGAGTGTAAGATTGCAGTGTAAGATTGCCACGCTTCGCTCGCAATGACGGGAGTTGTTTTTGACCTTGGTGATATCCGTAAAAATATGCGGAGATACGCATTGAGTTACGGCAGGTTAATATTTTTGGTTTTAATCAACAATATCCGTTTTGCATTCAAAACTACAAATAGGGAGCTTAATGACATGCCGATGGCTGCCATCCATGGGGCGAGGTATCCCATGATTGCTAGTGGAGTAACGCTTAAGTTGTAAACTAAGGACCAGATGATATTTTGTTTGATAATATTATTGGTTTTTTGGCTGATTGTTAATAGTGATTGTACACTGGTTAATGAGCTGCCCATGATGATAAAATCAGATGCTGCCCGTGCTAGTTGAGTGCCTTGGTTAAAGCTGATGGATACATCAGATTGTGCCAGTACTGGTGCATCATTAATGCCATCACCTAGCATTATGGTGGTTTTTAATTGTGCTTGCTGTTGATGAATTAGGTTTATTTTTTGTTCGGGGTTGTGTTTGCTGTAGTAATTTTTGATATTTAAAGTCGCCGCAATTGCTGCTACAGCAGTGGTTTTATCGCCGCTTATTATACTGATATCATGATGATTATTTTGCAGGTATTTGATGAGCTGTTTGCTACCTTGCCTTAGTTGATTCTCTAGTTCAAATGCAGCTATGAGCTGATTGTTCTGGCTAAGATAAATAATTGTATGCGGGGTGTCGATATTAATCTCTGAGTCTTTATCACACCATTGTTTGGTGCCTGCCTTGTATGTATGCCTGCCAATGCTAGCCTTGATTCCTTGGCTTGATTCTTCCCTGAAGTCTGAAATTTTTATATTATTATCAAAAAAATCATTAAATGCTGAGGCAATGGGGTGGGAGCTGTTGTGTTCTAGTGCTGCCATTATTTTAATAATTTGAGTATCTGCTTTATTGCTAAAATTATGGGTTTTAACCAGTGACATATATGGCTCTGTTAAGGTGCCAGTTTTATCAAAAAACCAGTTTTTAATTTTATTGACCTTGGTGATTGCATCGAGATTATTGACCAGTACTCCGCTTTTCATTAGCCTTACGCTGCCAGCAGTTAATGCCACTGGTGTTGCCAATGACAAGGCACAGGGGCAGGTTGCAACCAGCAGGGCTATAACGGTTATTAGAGCCATATCAGCTTGATAGATGCTATAGTAAATTGCAGTCAAAATTGCTAGTAGTAGCACTATTGCCACAAACCACCCAGCAATCTTATCTATGAGTAATAATGTTTTTGGTTTTTGTAGTTGGGCACTTTCCAGTAAGTTACTGAGACTTGCCAAGATGGTTTCTTCGCCAATTGCGGTGGATTTTATTTTTATGGTTCCTGCATCTATGTTACTGCCTGCCATTACCGTATCGCCGATGGTTTTGGCAATGGATTTTGACTCACCAGTTATCATTGACTCATCAATGCTGGCATCTCCTGCTATAATTTCTCCGTCTATGGCAACAACTTCACCAGTAGCTATTTCTATGATGTCACCTTTGGTAATCTGATCATAGGGAATAGTTTTAATAGTTGTGCCTTGTAGTAATTTTACACTACTTGGTATCATACTGCTCAAGGCATCATTGGCACTCATGCCCTGATGGCGTACGCTCATTTCTACGAAACGTCCAGCTAACAGGAAAAATACAAACATGACCATTGAGTCAAAATAGATGGTTGCTGCATTTGCCGATAGTACATTATAGGTACTTGCCCAATATGCCAGGCTAATTGATAGTGCTACTGGCACATCCATGCCTAAATGTTTATTGCTCAGGTCTCGATAGGCGTTTTTTAGGAAAGTAATACCAGAATAAAAATATACATAGGTTGCAGCAAGTAGGCTAATCAATTCGAAAAACCTTTTTATATTCGCATCAATGCCTTTATATTCTCCACTGTACAGGGGTACTGATACGGTCATGATAAACATCATGCCAAAGCCAGCAACAACTAGACGTTTTAATGCATCTTTGCGTTCGCTAATTGACTGTTGTTGAGTATTTTTATCTTTGCTTAATATAGGCTGATAGCCTAAATAGTTTATTGCACTAAGAATTTGACTGAGTGCAATTTTGCTTTTATCAAACTCTACTTGCAATAATTTGGTTATGGTATTGAGCTTTACCTCGGTGATTCCCAGCAATCCTCTAAGGTGTTTGTCGATAAGCCAGCCACAGGCACTGCAGTACATTCCCTCTAACCTGATGGTGACGTGGTACATATGCTCGGATGTTTGCCGAGCATATGTTGCAAAAGTTACTGCCTCATCATATTGTTGCCATTTGCTATCTGATATTTGGGCTTTGCTAGCTGGTTGGGAGTTACCGCGAAAGTCATAGAATTCACTGTACCCCTGTTGATTGATAAACTCTGCGACTGCTTTACAGCCATAGCAACAAACATGTTGGTTTTTACCCTCAATGCTGGCAGTTATTTTGACATTATTTGGCAGCTCTTCATGGCAGTGAAAGCAAGATTGAGCTGGCATGTTTAGTTATCTTTGGTTTTAGCCACTAGTTTTTGTTTAAACGATTCACTTTGTTTAATAACAATTGGTGCGTTGTTTACCGCTATCACTAAGGTAATAATTGATGCTATGACCGCCGTTGCTGGCAAACCAAAGGCAAGCCAAGTCATTCGATATTTATACCATGGCTTGGGTGTTAAGCTGTCAACTGGTTTATTTTTTTGGTCCAAAATACTTGGTCTCCTCTGTTATGGTAGCACCGTGTTCACCTATTACTTTAATTTGTAACTCGATGTTTTGAATATGTTGTTTAATATTGGCTATTTTGGTTCTTACTTTAATTGGCAAGCTCAAAACTTCCCCTGCCGCTAGCTCTCTATCTTTAAATTGCTTATCAACAATAACCCTCAAGCCTCCTTCTATGCCAGTTGCTGTGACTATATATTGTTGGGCAACCTTACCTTTGTTCATTATCTTTAGAGTATAGATATTTTCCAGAGTCTGGGCATCGATGATACGATAGAAACTATTTCTATCCCGAATAATATCTACAGCTATATCTTTTCTGTTCACCAATGTGTAGGTAAATAGTCCGACCATTATAGATAAAACCAAGCCATATACTATAATTCTTGGACGTAAAACATGGGTTTTTTTACCTAATAGTTCATTTTCGGTGGTAAAGCTGATTAAACCTGGTGGCTGCCCACTTTTTAGCATGATAGCATCACAGGCATCAATACAAGCGGCACAGGCAATACATTCATATTGTAAACCATCACGTATATCTATGCCTGTTGGACATACTTGTACACACAGTGTGCACTCTATGCAGTCACCAACATTATCTATTTTTGCACGACGCTTATTGCCTGCCTGCCGTGGCTCTCCGCGTTTGCTATTATAGGAAACAATCAAGGTATCCTTGTCAAACATTGCACTTTGAAAACGTGCATAAGGACACATGTGCAGGCAAACCTGTTCACGTAAAAATCCTGCATTGCCGTAGGTAGCAAGCCCATAAAAGAATATCCAAAAGGTTTCCCATGGTCCAAGTGACCAAGTTAAGACCAGTTGCAATAGTTCTTTGATTGGAGTGAAAAATCCAACAAAGGTAAACCCGGTCCATAAAGCCAGAGCTATCCAGAGAATATTTTTTAAACCTCTACGTCTCAGTTTATTAAAAGTCCATGGAGCCTTATCAAGCTTGATTCTTTTGCTACGATTACCCTCAGTCCATTGTTCGATTTTAATAAAGAGTTCGGTCCAGACCGTTTGAGGACAGGCAAATCCACACCATAGTCGCCCGGATAATGCAGTAAAAAAGAATAGTAAAAAGGCAGCTATTATTAACAACCATGAAAGGAAGATAAAGTCCTGCGGCCAAAAGGTAATATTAAAAATATGGAATTTTCTTGCTGGCAAATCAAATAATATTGCCTGATGACCCTGAAAGTCAAACCAGGGAATCAGATAAAACAGTCCTAGTAAGCCAAACAGAGAGAGTTTTCTTAAGGTTTGAAAAAATCCTGTTACTTCCCTTGGGTGAATTTTCTTTCTTGATTCATATAGCTCAATCTCAAGAGGCTGTTTGTCCTGACTCATATCTGTTTTTATTCAGCTTTTGGAATGGTTCTTTTCGCCAGTTTGGTTCGCGGTAACACCATGATGATTCCAACCAGAAAGGCTGTAATTAAATTAAATATCCAGAAGAATATAAAACCAAAAGTATAGCCTTGAGTTGCCTCAAGCATAACACTCCATGTTGACAGTTGACCTAATAGTTGTGGGTCAAATATTACAAAAAACACCATGGTTTCAACTGCGGCAACCAAAAATGATACCCAGATAACCACAGCCAAGCGTCTATAAAAAATACGCTTGAGCTGACGTTTATTAAAATTTACATCTTCTTCAGTTAAACTATTCATTCGTTAGTGAATAAACATATGCAGCTAGTACTTTGATGCTATTGTCATCCAGTATATCTGCATGTGCTGGCATATTACCAGATACTCCTTCTATTAAAACTTTTTCTAACATTGAAGAGTCATAGGAGTGCAACCATATATTATCAACTAAGTTTGGTGCTCCCAAGGCGTGATTGCCTGTCCCATCAGCTCCATGGCAGGCCGCACAGAACATCGCAAATTTACCTTGTCCTTGAGTTACCAGATTTTTCTCCTGATTATCCGTAGTAAAACTTCTGATATAAGCTGCTACCTGTTTAACCCCATCATCACCTAGAGCTGCACCCCAAGGAGGCATTACGCCAATGCGTCCATTGGCAATTGATGTAACTATGGTATCTGGTTCACCACCATATAACCAGTCATTATCAGCTAGGTTAGGAAAACCTACAGCACCTTGAGCGTCAGAACCATGGCAGGTGCTACAGTGATTGGCAAATAGTCTTTCACCAATTTCCATCGCTTTTGTATCTTTTGTCATTTCTGCTATTGGTTTATCAATAAAAGTACTGAATAATTTACTTCTGTTGGCCTTAACTACCTCATTTTCACTTGCCCAGGCTTTTTCCTGAGTCCACTTTAGAGTACCCTCATAGTTGCCTAAGCCAGGATAAAGGATTAGATAAATTACGGAAAAAACAATAGTAATAACAAACAGATATAACCACCACTTTGGTAATGGATTGTTATACTCTTCAATGCCATCCCACACATGCCCGGTTGTCTCACCTTGTTCGTGATCTTCGGTTTTCATTCTAGAGGTTGAGTATAACAACCACGAATAAGCAACAATATGGGCAACAACCATTACAATAATAAAAATACTCCAGCCACTAGACATTACCATTTTGCTCACCTTTTTTGTTTGCTATATCAGTGTGATTCTCACCGAAGTTATCTTCTAAAGGCAAATTCGACAAGTGTTCGAACTCATCCTTTCTCTTACTACTCCACGCCCATGCGACCATTGTAAAAAATGCAGCCATCATTATGATAATAAATATTCCGCTTATCATTTGTAGCTCCGCGGGATTGCAGTTCCCAAAACTTGTAAGTAGGCTATTAGAGCCTGCATTTTGGTTTTACCTTCTACATCTGTTTTTGCATTTGCAAGCTGCTGCTCAGTATAAGGATGGTCAAAATATTTTTTCAACACGCGCATACCTGCATCTACCTGTTGTGCATCTACCATCTGTTCTGCCAACCATGGATAACCAGGCATATTTGAATCTGGCACTACCGACCGTGGATCCATCAAGTGATACTCATGCCACTCATCGGTATATTTTCCTCCAACTCTATGTAAGTCAGGGCCGGTTCTCTTTGAGCCCCACTGAAAGGGACGATCATACACAAACTCATTTGCCTGCGAATAGTGACCGTATCTCAAGGTTTCATCTACAAATGGCCTTATTTGCTGGGAGTGACAGTTGTAGCAACCTTCACTAATATAAATGTCTCGACCAGCTAGTTGCAAAGCTGTATATGGTTTTAAATTCGGATGCGGTTCAACCACACTTGCCTGAAACATTAGTGGAACTATTTGGACAATACCAGCAAAACTAATGACAACCGCAATCAAAACACCCATAAGACCAATATTTTTTTCAATTACATGATGTTTCATGCTACCTCTCCTGCAACTGCTTCATCTACACTATCTGATGATTTAATCGTTTTTATTACATTATAAAACATAACAAACATACCTGCTAAGAATAATAATCCACCTAAGAATCTGGCAACATAGTATGGGTAGGTTGCCTTCACAGTTTCTACAAACGAATAAACGACCGTACCATCAGCATTGATATCTCTCCACATCAAACCTTGCATAACCCCAGCTATCCACATTGATGCAATGTACAGTACTATACCTAAAGTTGATATCCAAAAGTGAACATTAATTAAACTGGTTGAATACATGCCTTTTTTACCCCAGAGCTTGGGAATCAGAACATATAAAGACCCAATCGTCATTAGTGCGACCCAGCCTAGTGCACCTGAATGTACATGCCCAATAGTCCAATCGGTATAGTGTGACAATGCATTCACTGTTTTAATTGCCATCATTGGCCCTTCAAAAGTTGACATGCCGTAGAATGATAATGATACGATTAGTATTTTAATAATCGGGTCATCACGCAGCTTGTGCCATGCGCCCGATAAAGTCATCATACCATTGATCATACCGCCCCATGATGGAGCCAATAAAATTAACGAGAACACCATTCCTAGAGACTGTGCCCAATCTGGCAATGAGGTGTAATGTAAGTGATGCGGGCCTGCCCACATATATGAAGAGATTAATGCCCAAAAATGGACAATGGACAAACGGTACGAGTAAATAGGACGCCCAGCCTGTTTAGGAATAAAGTAGTACATCATTCCTAAAAAGCCTGCGGTTAAGAAAAATCCAACCGCATTATGACCATACCACCACTGAACCAAAGCATCTACCGCACCAGGATATACAGAGTATGACAAGTGCCAGTTCACTGGAATTTGTAAATTATTAACAATATGTAATACTGCAATAGTAATAATGAAAGCAGCGTAGAACCAGTTGGCAACATAGATATGCTTCTCTTGCCTTTTAGTAATAGTACCAAAGAAAACAACAGCATAGGCAACCCACACAATAGTCAGAAAAATATCAATAGGCCATATCAGCTCTGCGTATTCTTTTGATTGGGTATAGCCAAATGGTAGGGTGAAAACAGCGGCAACAATAACCAGCTGAAACCCCCAAAATACAAAGGATGCCAGCTTTGGCATAAATAAATCTGCCTTACAAGTCTTATAGACTACATAAAAGGAGGTTCCGATTAAGGCATTACCGCCAAACGCAAAAATTACTGCATTTGTATGTAGTGGCCTTAGGCGACCAAAGGTCAGAAAAGAAATATCAAAATTTAGTGCTGGCCAAGCCATTTGTGCGGCAATAAATACGCCTACAAGCATACCAATAATTCCCCAAATTATGGTTACTATTGCAAACTTTTTGATAAGCTCGTCGTTTAAATTGATGTTCATTCACTACCCTCAAGTAAAAATTTGTCGTGATTATAGGCAATTGCCATTTTAAGTATATTGATAATGGTCAATTTTATCTAAATTTATTAAAAAAATTTGAATGTTTTATCAAAATCTTAACCTTTGTGTAATAATTGGGTCAATATAATAATACATAGAGTTAAAAAACTTGCCTAACTTACAAGAACAAACTAATCAGTTTCAGAATAAATTACTTAATGTTGAGTCTAGATGTAAAAAATGCACTGTCAGCTCTTTATGTTTGCCTTCGGGGCTTTCAAATATTGAGTTGGCAGAACTAGAGTCTATTATTGCTTCATCGCAAATAGTAAATAAAAATCAAGCCCTTTTTTCTTCGGGTGAGAATTTCGAGTCCTTGTATGTGGCACACTCAGGAATGTTTAAAACCACAACTATTGAAGAAAATGGCAAAGAAAGAATCATCAGCTTTCATTTGCCTGGAGAAATTATGGGCCTTGATGGTATACATTCTGGTATCTGCCAATCTACTGCGATAGCGTTAACCCTGAGTTCCTATTGTAAAATTCCATATAATAGTTTATTGAATGTAGCTGAAGATCATCCGATTATTCAACAAAATCTGTTGAAGGTAATGAGTAAAGAGCTATATGGTTGCAAGAAAAACCATCTGGATATTGGCAGCAAGGCTAAGCTTGCCCTATTTATCAGAACAATTTCTCAAAGATTTAAAATTCGCGGATACTCTGAAAAGGAGTTCTTTTTACCTATCTCTCAAAGGGACATTGCCAATTATCTTGGTATGGCTGAAGAAACCCTGAGTAGAATCTTTAAGGTGTTACAAAAGCAAAGTGCAATCACGTATAAAAAGCATTTACTAACTATACTTGACAAAGATTTGCTCAGTAAAATATCAGGGTTCTAACCCGCATATTTCATAGGTGTAAGACTAAATTTACTATGCGGGTTTTTAGAAAAAATCTCTTGTTAATTAAAAAGTCTTACCAAAGCCAATACCAAGAACCCAAGGGTTAATATCCACATCAACTGAAATAGGGCCTAATGTCGAGTCAAAGGTAGCGGTTGTATCTATTTGGATATATTTTGCATCAATATTGAATGACCAGTCATTGCTCATTGCAAAATCTATACCAAACTGTCCAGCCAAACCAAAGGATGAATCCATATCAAGATTACTCGCTCCCAATGCAGTCTGGGCAGCAGTAGTTAAATCATCGTTAAAAAACAGGGTGAAGTTTAAACCAGCACCTACATATGCTCTGACCTTGCCTTTTGGATTAAAGTGATATTGTGCGAACAATGTTGGTGGCAACACATTGGTTTCAACCACATTTGTTCCATCTGCAACCTGAAGGTCTGCAGGCAACCCAAACACACTAACATCATGCTTGCTACTTAAATCTGCCAATAGCTCAATTGCAAAATTATCCGTTAACATATAAGCTAAAGATAAATCCAGTGAATTACCACTGCTTACACTGACACCTGTTCCTGGTAAGTCTGTACCACCGACATTCAAAACACTGCTGTCATCATTTGGATTAATGTTTATTGCTCTCACATGCAATATCCAATCACCTTTTTCCACTGCCAGTGGAGCAGTTGAAACTCCCATTAATGCGACTATACTCGCTAAAATTGTTTTATTTAATTTCATAATATACCTCGTTTATAATTTGCACACATTATAGACTTTTAATTTGTGCTGTCAAGAATTGACTCTTTTATCATTTATGCGTATCATCTAAGATACTTGTATCTTCCTCAACTGCTGCTGCGATAACCTCAGTAAACGTTTGATGGGTAACGGGAGTTGCCAGTGTTAGCCCAAATTCCTGTTGCAGATCAAAGGCCGCCCGGTTGATACGGAATCTGGCAGATTTTAATTGATAGATATTTTCCAGATTATAGTGTATCCGCCAACGAATGGCATGGTCGCCTGTTGCAACTAATGAAGTTTTGGGCTTTTTGTCAAAGTTGAGTGAAGCACTTTTTTCACAGGCAACTTCCCAGACTTTGTCAAAGAAATCTTCCACAGTTTTAGCTGGCGTAGCATATCCAATATTATATTCGATAAAGTCGTTCCAACCTGTTTGACCTGAGCGATTTAGTATTTCTATCTTTGTGGTTCTAAGTTTTGAGTTGGGGATAATAA
>UOEW01000147.1_pt1 | contig 12786 bp, 8 predicted proteins | sample 1988701 | NCBI WGS metagenome assembly UOEW01 (sample SAMEA4712195, study PRJEB27164) | hydrothermal vent metagenome | biome: marine basaltic hydrothermal vent biome; feature: marine hydrothermal vent; material: mineral | place: Pacific Ocean | collected 2011-06-14/2011-07-23 | depth 1719 m | reverse complement strand
GGACCTTTTCCTGCGGTGGTAATGCCCCATGGAGGACCATTTGTACATGAATCAGTTGGCTATTCTGAATGGGGTCAGATGTTAGCAAATAATGGTTATTTAGTATTTCAGCCACAATATAGAGGCTCTAAAGGTTATGGCTTGGACTACTATAAGTCCTCTTTTATTAATGGTGGACAAGGCGGATATGCAATGCAGGATGACAAGGATGATGGAGTAAAGTATTTAATAAAAAAAGGTCTGGTTGATGCAAATAGAGTTGCAATGTTTGGCTGGTCTTATGGAGGGTATGCCGCACTAGTTGCAGCATCAAGAACCGAACAGCTTTATCAGTGTGTCATTGCAGGTGCAGCCGTATCTGATACTCAGTTACAAGTCAATTATTATAAAAAACGTCTTAGAGGGGCATCAAAAATAGAACAGGTAAATATGTGGCAAGATAGCATTTCACCAATCAAGGAGGTTGCCAAGGTCAATATACCTATATTGCTTATACATGGCAGCGTTGATCAAAGAGTTCCTCTTGAGCATGCTAAAAGATACTTAAAAGCCTTAAAAAAGCACAACAAAAAACATCAATATGTAGAACTGGAAGGTGCAGACCATTTTACAAATACACTATTTTATCAACATAAACTTAAACTATATTCATCGATGATAAGTTATCTTAAAAATAGCTGTGGACCAGGTGGCTTATAAGCTCGCACTCGCAGCGAAATTGAGCTTCATTTAGTTGGCCCCAAATCCCGATTATTGAAAAAGCTATTAAAAGAGTTGGCCCTCAATATTTGAGAAAAACTTATTTGTCACTATTGATCACATAACATTTTCTATGTTATACAACGGAAGTTTGGCATAAAAACACCTCGCAAACCGTTGCTACCTACAACAAATACGGGTGTTTGTTAATAAATATGTACGCAAGGTATTTGTACGGCAGTCTCAAAGCCATTAGCTACATTATTTATGATGCAAATGGCGTAGAAGTAAAACAGCTTCCGAAAAAATTAAATCAACAACAATTGGCGATTCTGGGAATACTGAATATTCAGTTGCCAAACAGGTTGTAGGCAAGATACGGCAAATGGAAGTTATAACGTAACTAGCTGATATTATGAGCAATTATCTATGCTAAAGTGTCGGTTTTACGCCAAACTTTCAATAAATATGTTTTCTATGTCGGGATTAGGGTTATACAAGAGATTATGCTATAATCGTGTTTTATATAATTAAATTAAGGTAATATGAAAATAGCACGAGAATCTATGGAATTTGACGTGATAATTGTTGGAGGTGGTCCCTCTGGTTTGTCCGCAGCAATCAAATTGGCACAAATTTCAAAAGAAAAGGGCAAGGACTGGCAAATAGCTCTGGTTGAAAAAGGTTCGGAAATTGGAGCTCATATTATTTCAGGTGCAGTAGTTGAACCAACAGCCCTAAATGAACTATTTCCGAATTGGCAGGAGCTAGGGGCACCAATGACAACCGCAGTGACCGATGATGAATTTCATTATCTGCGTTGCCAACAAAAAAGTATTAAAATTCCACATATGTTTATTCCTGCTCCTATGAAAAATACTGGAAACTATATTATATCCTTAGGCAACCTGTGTCGCTGGTTAGGTGAGCAGGCTGAAAATTTAGATATAAATATATTTCCGGGTTTTCCTGCCAGTGAAATTATTTTTGCTGAAAATAATCAGGTCAAAGGTATTATTACCCAAGATATGGGTCTTGATGTTGATGGCAAACAAAAAACTGGTTTTGAGGCAGGATATGAGCTGCTGGCTAAACACACTATATTTGCAGAAGGTTGTCGTGGTCATTTAGGTAAGCAGTTAATTGAAAAGTTTAAGTTGGATGCTGACTCTGATCCACAGCACTATGGATTAGGCATTAAAGAAGTGTGGCAAATAGACGAAGCAAAATCCAAGCCTGGGAAGGTGGTACATACCTTGGGCTGGCCACTGGACAACCATACCGAAGGTGGAGGATTTCTCTATCACTTGGAAACTGGCAAAGTGGCACTGGGATTTATTGTCGCATTGAATTATGACAATCCCTATCTTAGCCCATTTGAAGAATTTCAGCGCTGGAAACATAATCCAGTTATTAAAAATATCATCAATGGTGGCAAAAGAATTGCCTATGGAGCCAGAGCGATGAATAAAGGCGGCTTGCAATCATTGCCAAAGCTAGAAGTTGCTGGAGCATATTTGACAGGTTGTGAGGCAGGGTTTCTAAATCCAGCTAAAATTAAAGGCACTCATACAGCGATGAAAACTGGCATGATAGCCGCCCAAAGTATTGCTAAAAATCTGTTAAAAGAGGATGTCAATGACGTGACCACTAATTTTACTGCGGATATTAAGAGTTCATGGGTTTACACTGAATTAAAACGCTCCAGAAATTTTGAACCAGGGCTAAATAAATTTGGCACGTTTTTTGGTGCTGCTTTTGCATTTATTGATCAAAATATCTTTAGGGGTAAATTACCTTTTACTCTGCATAATACCAAAGCAGACTATGCCTGTCTGAAATTAGCGGCAGAATCTAACAAAATTAATTATGCAAAACCAGATAATAAAATAAGTTTTGACAGATTATCCTCGGTTTTCCTGTCTAGTACTAATCATGAAGAAAATCAGCCATGTCATTTAAAGCTGGCTGATGCTGATATTCCCATTGATGAAAATTTGCCAAAATGGGCAGAACCAGCACAAAGATACTGCCCTGCATCGGTTTATGAGGTAATTGAGGAAAATAATATAGTGAAATTTAGAATAAACGCACAAAATTGTGTACACTGCAAGTCCTGTGACATCAAAGATCCAAGTCAAAACATCACTTGGGTTACGCCTGAAGGTGGTGGTGGCCCCAATTATTCAAATATGTAATTAGTGCATGACCGAGAAAGAGTATTCGTAGCGAGGGAAAATCTGGTTTTGAGCAAAATTTCTCATTATTTGAGGAGAATAGCTGGCTATTTGACGAAAATAAGGAGGAATTTTGACAAAATCCAGCTTTTTCGCAGTAGAATACTCTTTCTCGGTCAAGCACTAATTAACACCAATATGAAATACGTTATTAAATTAATACTAGTCTTATTTATAGCAAATATAGTATCCGCTCAGGATAAAACCCATTGGGTTGAAATTGGCAAAGGTACATATGAATATGGATTTATCTACCCCTATAAAGTAAAATTCTATGTGCCTTATGGCGTAAGAAATATAGCGGAGATAAAACAGGGGTTAGTACCGATGAAATTTGAACTGGACTGGTTGCTTATTAATTACCCCCAAACAAAGGTACAAAAATTATTCTCTAAACAACTAGAAAAACATTATGCCAGCACTGGAAGTTTTAAACTATCAAACAACTTAATCAAATCTTTTCTAAACAAATTACCAGCAGTAAATAAACATGACAAGTGGACTTTTACCTATTATCCAGATGAAGGTTCCAGACTGTTTATTACCGATAAAAAAATTCACCACCTAGTTGGAGCAGAGTTAAATCGAGCCCTGCTACAGTCCTGGCTGAATAAAAACCCCGTTTTAACTGCCAACCTATTTAATCGACTATTAAAAGTACAATAAAACCTATGAAATTAATAATAACCCTAAGTTTCATTATGCACGCTAGTGTCTGGGCAAATCAACTACCAACCGCCACGATAAATGGCACAAAAGACGAGAGGCATGCAATATATGCTCTTACTAATGCACATATATTTGTTGATAGCAATACCGAGCTGGATAATGCAACTATCCTGATTCAAGACCATAAAATATTAAATGTTGGCAAGAGTATATCCATCCCTGCTAATGCAGTAGTATTGGATTTATATGGTGCGAACATATACCCTGGTTTTATCTTGTTAGATAGTAATTATGGCTTATCTAAAGTTGGCAAAAGAGCGCCATTTAGTTTTTTTGCAAAAGAAATACTAGCTAGTACCACCGAAGGTGCAGTAAACACCAATGAGGCAATTAAGGCCTCATATAGAGCAATAAATGACTTTCATCATGATAAAGACCAAGCGAAACAATTAAGAAAAAATGGTTTCGGTACAGTCTTATCATCCAAACATGATGGCATCATGCGTGGTACATCAGTACTAGTTAGTCTCGATGATAAAGCTGATCAACAGAGCATTATCAAGCAAGAGCAGGCATTTTGGTTATCTTTTGATAAAGGCAGTTCCAAGCAACTATATCCCATATCGCTGATGGGGGCATCTGCCTTATTACGCCAGACATGGCTGGATGCCAACTGGTACGGCAAGGGTAAAGCGAATTTTACTGATTTAGATTTACAGGCGATAAATGCCAATAAATCCAAGCTGCACATATTTGCAGTAAACAGTTGGCAGCAAGTTTTGCTTGCAGATAAAATAGCCAAAGAAGCCAATAAAAATATCATATTGCGAACAGCAGGTGATACATACAAACATATTGATGCAATTAAAAAGTTAAACCAAAGTTTAATAGTACCTGTATCATTTCCCAAGGCACTGGAGGTTAGTGATGAGCTGGATGCACAAAATGTATCTTTAGAGAAAATGATGCAATGGGAAGCTGCACCCTACAATCTATATTATCTGCATAAAAACAATATCGAATTTTCCATAGCCCCAAATATAAAAGACCAAAAAACATTCCTGCAAAATTTACGTAAGGCGATAACCAAAGGACTGCCAAAGTCAGCTGCATTGACAGCATTAACCGCAACTCCAGCAAAAATGTTAAACAATCCCAAGCTAGGGCATTTAAATCGCGGTGCTATTGCCAACTTGATTATTGCTGAAGGTGACTTATTCAGTAAAGATGGCAGGATTGCGGAAAACTGGGTAGCAGGTGAACGTTTTATAATTAACAGACTGGCAAAAATAAAATCAGGAGTGTATCAACTGAATGTAAAAGGAGTGACTCATGAGCTGGAAATTGTTGCTAAAGGCGGCAAGTTAACACTAAAAAGCACCAATAAAGACAGTAAAGTTAAATATACAGCAACAACTGATAATGACTTTATAACGATTGAAATTAAAGATGAAACAGTTAAAGATGAAGAGAACAGTAGCAAATTAATGGGTCTGTTAACTCATAACTCAATGCAAAACATCCAAGGACAGCTGCCATTATGGTCAGCCAATCGAGTAGCAGACATCAAAAAAGATGATAAAAAAGATAAAAAAACTAAGGACAAAGTACCAAATATTCCCCAACCGTTTTCAGCCTATGGTCTACATAAACCAGCAACGGCAGACTCATATCTGCTTACTAATGCTACAATTTGGACTAATGAGGTCGATGGTATCTTAACAGCGAGTGATGTGTTTATCAAAAATGGCAAAATTATCAAAATCGGTCAAAACTTATCCGTTAAGGCTGACCGTACTATAGATGCTACTGATATGCACTTAACTGCAGGTATTATCGATGAGCACTCACATATTGCCCTATTATCGGTAAACGATATCGCGGTAAACTCGGCAATGGTGCGTATGCAAGATGCACTGGATTCTGATAATATTAATATTTATCGAAATCTGGCAGGTGGAGTAACTGCTGCACAACTGCTACACGGCTCGGCCAATCCAATAGGTGGACAATCAGCTCTAATCAAAATGCGCTGGGGAGCAACAGGTGATGAACTATTGATAAAAGCTGCGGATAAATTTATTAAATTTGCCCTTGGTGAAAATGTAAAACGCTCAGTTGCACAAGAGTCAATAAGATACCCACTGACTAGAATGGGAGTAGAGCAAGTCTATCGTGATGCCTTTGCAAATGCTCGGGTCTATGAAAAACAATGGCAGACCTACAATAAACTGAGCAAAAGAGCAAAAAAACAGACAACCGCACCAAGACGTGACTTGATGATGGATGCCACCTTGGAAGTTATCAATAAAAATAGATTTGTAACTGCCCACTCCTATGTACAGTCAGAAATAAACATGCTAATGCAAGTAGCTGATGATTTTAACTTCAATATCAATACCTTTACCCATATTTTGGAAGGCTATAAAGTAGCAGATAAAATGCTGGCTCATGGAGCTGGTGCGTCGAGTTTTTCCGATTGGTGGGCATATAAATGGGAGGTTAACTACGCCATTCCGTACAATGCAGCAATCATGGCGAAAGTTGGCATAACCACGGCAATTAATTCAGATAGCCCAGAAATGGCAAGACGACTTAATCAGGAAGCGGCAAAATCAATCAAATATGGCAACTTAACCGAGCAACAGGCACTAAAGCTAGTAACACTCAATCCTGCCAAGTTACTACATCTGGATGATAGGATGGGCAGCATCAAAGTTGGCAAAGATGCAGATATTGTCTTGTGGAGTAATAATCCACTAAGTATTTATGCCAAAGCTAACAAAACATTTGTTGACGGTAAACTACTTTATGATAGAGACAAGCAAGTTGCAATAGAGGCTCAAATTGCTAAAGAAAGAGAGCGATTAATTAAAAAAATCAACGCATCAGATGAACCAAAAAAGCCAGCAATGATGCCACCCAAGAAACACATGCAGTGTGACAGCATTACAGGATATGAATATTTATCCGGAGCAGGACAATGAGAATATTATCAATAATAGCATTAATTGCAACAATCACACTAGCTCAAGCTCTGCCTCCACACCCAGCAGATACACAAAAACATGAAATAGTTTATCATAATGCCACCATCCACATTGGCAATGGTAAAGTACTAAAAAATGCCACAATTGCCTTTGCAGAAGGCAAAATAACCCGCATAGGTCATTTTAAAATGAAGTGGCAGGACACCGATATAGATTTGCAAGGCAAACACATATATCCAGGTTTTATCCTGCCAATAACCAGTCTAGGCTTAACTGAAATCAGTTCAGTAAAGGCTACTAAAGATGTTCAGGAAACAGGGCAGTTAAACCCAAATGTCAGGAGTATTGTTGCATACAATACCGACTCAGAACTTACTCCAACCCTGAGATTTAACGGCATATTACTGGCACAACCCACACCCCAAGGTGGACTGGTCAGTGGTCTATCCTCAATTGTACAGCTAGATGCGTGGAACTGGCAAGATGCTGCTGTCAGCATAGATGATGCTGTACATGTTAACTGGCCAAGTTCAGTGCAGATGAAATTTGACTTTGCTACATTTAGCATGAAGATGGAAAAAAATAAAAACTATACCACGCAACTGGCAACAGTAAAATCTCTGTTTTTAGCGGCAAAATCAGCTGTTAATCAACAAAATAATCAGGTCAATTTAAAACTTGATGCGGTAATTCCAGTGTTCTCAGGTACAAGAAAAGTATATATTCACACCAATACCTCTAAATCTATTATTGCGGCAATTAATTTTTTCCAACAAATAGGGGTAAACAATCTAGTCTTGGTAGCAGGGCAGGAAGTAGAACCAGTTATTGGTTTTATCCAACAGGCAAAAGTGCCAGTAATAGTCAAGGCAACTCACGGGTTGCCAAAACGTGAAGACAGCTCCGTTAATGCTGGCTATACAGTTGCACTAAAGCTCCAGCAGGCAGGAATTTTGACCGCACTTGCCTATCCTGGTGTTATGAGTGCCAGAAATTTACCCTTTACCGCAGGGACACTAGTTAGCTACGGCATGGACAAACAACAGGCACTACAGTTAATTACCAGCAATACTGCCAAGATTTTAGGCATAGACGCAAACTACGGCACCCTGGAGGCAGGCAAAAGTGCCACACTAATTATCACCACAGGCGATGCTCTGGATATGCGTACAAGTATTTTATATGATGCTTATATTGATGGCAGAAAACTAAATCTCGACGGCAGACAGCAGGAACTGAATAAAAGATTTTCAAATAAATATGGTTTGTGAAGAAGAAAAACGATTTTTTCATAAAAATGGTTACTTAATAAAAAGAAATTTTGTAGATTCTGCTATGCTATTAAAGCTCCAGAATAAAGTATCAGCACACCTGAAACAACGAATCAAACCATTTAAATTAGAACAGGAAGTCAACTACCCAGGTTCCCCAAAAACTAAAACTGAAATTGGTAGAGACACAATTCGTAGGTTGTTATTGGCATAAGTTACCACCTATCATTCAGGGCCAAACTCACCGTTGGTAAATACCAAATCTGTCAAATTTGCAGAAGTAGAGTTATAAATCGTTGTAAAATCAGACCTCAAGGTTGCATTCAGGAAGATATATAGTTGATCAAGTATTTCTATGAAATATGCCGGCTAATTAGTTTTTGATCTTGTGCTATCATCGTATTTTCTAAATCTGGATTGGGAGGTATAGTAAAATCTGCTTGAAAATTTTTAAAAAATCACCATTTACCTTACAGTTTGAACATACAGAAATATTCAATGGAATATAAAGATTATTATAAAATATTAGGTGTTGATAAAAAGGCTAGTAAAGTGGAGATTAAAAAGGCTTATAAACGTCTTGCGGGTAAGTACCATCCAGATGTTAGTAAAGTTGCCAATGCTGAAGAGAAGTTTAAAGAGGTCAATGAAGCCTATGAGGTTTTGAAGAGTGATGAGAATAGGGCGGCTTATGATCAGTTAGGTTCAAACTGGAAAGCTGCTGGGCAAGGATTTGGGTCTCAGGGCGGTGGCTTTTCAGGAGGTGCTGATTTCAGTGATTTTTTTGAATCGGTTTTTGGTAGTGCTGGTGGCAGACAAGCTGAAGGTTTTGGTGGACAGCAGCATTTTCAACGCAAAGGACAAAATATAAAACAGACCATTAAAGTTCCGCTGGAAGATTTATATACAGGGGTTAATCGTACTTTTGTTATTCGTCAGCCAGAGCAGCATCCCAGTGGTCAAACCTATATGGTTGAAAAAAGGCTTAATGTAAAAATACCCAAAGGTATCGAACCAGGTAAGAGTATTCGTCTGAAAGGTAAAGGTGAGTCAGGGTTAAACGGTGGACCATCAGGTGATTTGCTATTAAAAATTGAACTGGATTCACATTCAAAATATGAGTTAAAAGGTAGGGATGTTTATCTGGACTTACTATTGACTCCATGGGAGGCAGCACTGGGTGCCAAGGTTAATGTGCCAACACCTGCAGGAGCTGTAGGTTTAAATATTCCCAAAAATATGCAGACAGGTAAAAAAATGCGCCTCAAAGGTAAGGGCCTGCCTGCGAGTGTTCCTGGCAATTTATATGCAGTGATAAAAATTGTAATTCCACCAGATAATGATAAGGCTAAGCAACAATGGCAGGATTTGTCCAAACAGTTTGATTTTAATCCGCGCACCAACACTCTTTAAAGTTTAGCACCCAGCAGGACTCCTTGTTTGATTGCACGTTTGGCATCCAGTTCACCAGCATGTTGTGCTCCGCCAATCAGATGACAGGATTGTTTGTCTTTGAGTGTTTGATATAGTTCACTGACAGAAACCTGTCCTGCACATATAATTATATTATCAACAGTTAATAATTTTTCGAGTTTACTGCCGTCTTTTTTGTTGATGGTAATATGCAGTCCTGCATCATCAATTTTATTATAGTTACAGCCAATGATGGTTTTAACTCCACGTTTTTTTAGGGCTAACCTGTGTATCCAGCCAGTAGTTTTACCTAGTCCTTTACCTGCTTTGCTGGTTTTTCTTTGTAATAGATAGATTTCACGAGAACTTTTTGCAGGTTCTGCTTTAGTTAAACCGCCCTCGGACTCTATGTTCATATCTATGCCCCATTCCTTGCAAAAGGCTTTAGGATCCGAATAAACCTGCATATCGTCTTCGGCAAGAAACTCGGCAATATCAAAGCCAATACCACCAGCTCCAATGATTGCTACGCTTTCACCTGCTAATTTTTGTTTGCTAATCAGCTCATGATAAAAAATTACTTTGTTATGCTCAATACCTTGAATATTTGGTATCCGTGGTTTTACGCCTGTAGCAACAATAACTTCATCAAATACAGCTAATTCATTAGCAGTAACTGTATGACTGTATTGTACATTGACCTTATATTTATCAAATTGTGCTTTAAAGTATCTAATCGTATTGAAAAATTCAGCTTTACCAGGAATATTGGCTGCCAGATTAAATTGTCCGCCAAGTTGATTGCTAGCCTCAAACAATGTTACATTATGACCACGCATTGCTAGGGTCTTGGCACATGCCATGCCAGCAGGTCCGGCACCAATTACAGCACAGGATTTAACAATAGTTGCAGGCTTTATGATATATTCGGTTTCATAACATGCCAATGGGTTGACTAAACATGTTGCTCTTTTTCTTGCAAAGACGTGATCCAAGCAGGCTTGATTGCAGCCGATACAGGTATTTATTTCAGCAGATTGGTTTTTTATCGCTTTTTTGACAAAATTGGCATCAGCCAGCAGTGGTCGTGCCATCGATACCATGTCAATGTTATTGGTAGATAATATAGACTCTGCTAATTCTGGAGTATTTATTCTGTTAGTGGTTACCAATGGTATTTTGACATATGGGCGCATTTTTTCAGTAACCCAGCTAAATGCAGCAGGTGGAACACAGGTGGCAATTGTGGGAATCCGTGCTTCATGCCAGCCAATACCAGTGTTGATAATACTCACGCCAAGTAGCTCTAAATCTCTTGCAAGTGCCACAACTTCATTCCAGGTGCTACCCTGAGAAACCAAATCCAACATGGATAATCTAAAAACAATAATAAAATCACTGCCAACAGCAAGACGAGTTCGCTCTACAATTTCTTTAGCAAATCTGGTGCGGTTATTAAAAGTATCACCCCACTCATCCTTGCGGTGATTAGTGCGTTTAACTAGAAACTGATTGATTAAATAACCTTCTGAACCCATAATTTCGATACCGTCATATCCAGCATCCTGTGCTAGTTTTGCAGTATTGACAAATGATTTTATTTGTTTTTCTACATCTTTAGCGGTCATTAATTTAGGTTTAAACGGGGTGATAGGTGATTTAATGCCTGAGGGTGACATTATAAAAGGATGGTAGCCATATCTGCCTGCGTGTAAAATTTGCATACAAATCTTACCATCGGCTTGATGTACCGCAGCTGTTACCAGCTTATGTCTTTTGGTTTGGAATTTGTATTTAAGAAATCCTGACATTGGTGCAGACCATGCCCGAATATTGGGGCTGATGCCACCGGTGATGATCAGCCCAACCTGACCTTCGGCTCGTTTAGCAAAATATGTGGCTAGTTTTTGATAGTCTTTCGCCCGATCCTCCAGTCCTGTATGCATGGAACCCATTAGTACGCGATTTTTGATAGTGGTGAAGCCTAAGTCAAGTGGTTTTAAGAGGTTAGGATATTTGTTCATTGCTATTTTACCTGTGTCTGAAATTTTGCCATACTCTTGCGTATGGTCTGCCATTGTCTATTTTGCCAAAAATCAACTGATTTTAATAGGGTTGATTGGCCTTTTAGTTGTGGGAATCTTCTTTTAGAAGTGGTTCTGGCTAATTTTGCCAGTAATTTCCTGCTTAAGTCCATAGTGCAGGCAAGTGCTATATCAATACCAGAATCAACACATGCTTGATAACGTGCATGTATATTGCCAACACAATCAGCTGCTTTCATGCCTAAATCATCAGAGATAATCACTCCGTTAAATCCATATTTATCTCTTAAAATATCCTGAGTCCAAAATTTGGAATATCCGGCTGCATCATTACAGCATTGTGGGTAAATCACATGTGACATCATGATTGCATCAATTTGCTGGCTTTTTATTAATTTAATAAAGGGTTGTAAATCAAGCTTTTCAATTTCTGCAAATGTTCTATCATCAATCGGCAGGTCAAAATGTGAGTCTGCTACAACAGTTCCATGTCCGGGAAAGTGTTTTGCGGTAGTTTTCATGCCAGCATTATGCATGGCATGACAATAAAAATCTGCAAGCAATGTTACCTCGTTAGGACTAGTTGAAAAAGCACGGTCGCCTATCACATCGCTACCATTATCAATATCCAATACTGGTGCAAAGCTTAAATCTATATTGATAGACAATAACTCACTTGCCATTAACCATGCGTGAACTTGAGCAAATGATTTTGCCAGCTCAGAATTACTTTGGTTTAGTTTGCCAATTTCAAATACTGGTGGTAGCTGGCAAAAGGGTAGACCAAATCTTGTGACTCTGCCACCTTCCTGGTCTACGCTAATTAGAAAATCATTGCCAAATTTGCTTTTGATATTATTAACCAGGTTTTTTAGTTGGTTGTAACTTTCAAAATTACGTTTAAATAGAATTACCCCGCAAACAAGTGGATGATTTAGTACCTGAATTTCATTTGATTGTAGTTGTGTTGATGAAATGCCACAAATTATTGCTGTCATGCTAGTCCTAAATAATGCTTGACCGAAAAAGAGTATTCTACTGCGGAAAAGCTGGATTTTGCCAAAATTCCTCCTTATTTTCGTCAAATAGCCAACTATTCTCCTCAAATAATGAGAAATTTTGCTCAAAACCAGGCTTTCCCTCGCTACGAATACTTTCTCGGCCAAGCACTATATAGTGCTTGACCGAAAAAGAGTATTCTACTGCGGAAAAACTGAATTTTGCCAAAATTCCTCCTTATTTTCGTCAAATAGCCAACTATTCTCCTCAAATAATGAGAAATTTTGCTCAAAATCAGGCTTTCCCTCGCTACGAATACTTTTTCGGTCAAGCACTAAATACGGTATAAATCTACCTAACTTGCAAGAAATAAAAAAGCCCGACTTGGTCGGGCTTTTTTTATAAGGTATAATGCTGGGATGAATATTTCAGAGACTCCTGATAGGCAACAATTGCCACCAGT
>UOEW01000107.1_pt1 | contig 12804 bp, 9 predicted proteins | sample 1988701 | NCBI WGS metagenome assembly UOEW01 (sample SAMEA4712195, study PRJEB27164) | hydrothermal vent metagenome | biome: marine basaltic hydrothermal vent biome; feature: marine hydrothermal vent; material: mineral | place: Pacific Ocean | collected 2011-06-14/2011-07-23 | depth 1719 m | reverse complement strand
ACTAACTAACTCATAGGATACAATATGCAATATTTTAAAATAACAACAACACTAGTACTGTTGGCACTACTCTCTATTAGTGCCAAATCATTTTCTGCGACGCACAATGTACAGGTTTCAGGTTTAACATTTACACCTGCAATATTAAACATTGAGGCTGGTGACACTGTCATCTTTACCAATGTAAGTGGCTTCCACAATGTTAAGGCAGATGATGGTTCATTCCGCTGTTCAACCGACTGTGAAGTCACTCCTAATGATGGAGGTGGAGCACTAAGCTCTGCTGCATGGGTTGCAGAAATTACTTTTAACAGCATTGGCAGTTTTAATTATTTTTGTGAAGCCCATGGCGGTGTAGGTGGTGCTGGTATGTCGGGAGTCATAAATGTTATTGCACCAACTGCCACTGTGCATGAAATACGCTCTGATGGGTTTACCTTTACTCCAGATGATATCACTATTGCTCCAGGTGATATCGTAAACTTCATCAACGATCAGGGTGTACACAACGTCCGTGCAGATGATGATAGTTTTGAATGCTCTGATGGCTGTCTGGATACTGGCAAAAATCTTAGCTCAGAGCCGAGTTCGACAAACTGGAGTGTATTTGTCACTTTTGATGCTCTTGGTGATGTACCATACTATTGCGAACAACATGGTGGTACTGGTGGCTCTGGGATGTCTGGAATTGTCCGGGTATCCAGCAGTGATACGATTTTTATAAATGGCTTTGAATAAGCCGACGACTATTTTCTCGGTCAAGCACTATATCGGGATTTGGGTCTAACCCTAATCCCGATATAGAAAACACAATTATAGCACGATCCCTTGATACGTCTAGCAAATCTTAAAAGTGCCACATCACCAACAAGGTGACTCGGCATTTTTAAAATTCACTATACGCACCAATGGTTTGCACTCTAACTCGCGTTTCTATATCGGGATTTGGGTATAAGTTAAAACTTAAGTGAAAAGTGTTTTATTATCCTTCCTAAAATTGGTATAGATAGCCACTTGTTGTGCTGGCTTTTTAATTTATTATATTTGCTTTTTAACTTTCTATATTTATTTTCATATAAAATATGTGCTCGTATAACCGCATTATAATGTCCATATATTGACTGCTCGGTATCGGCAAATAAATGTAAGGCAGGCAAACTGGGGAGGAACTGTTTTGCTTTCGTAGCAATAACAATGTAATACATGGGTTTTATTAGTGGATCATCTTCAATAAAGCTATTACTGTCATTTAAGATATCACTGGAATATGTTTGCTGCTTATCACCAAATTTTTCCATTATAGAGTTAAATGACAGTGCTTGAGAGTACCATATTTGCTCTTTCCAATGCCTATCCAATAATTGTTTAAATTCATCTTTATACAATTCTTTTACATGGAACTCATTGGCAAAACCAGTTGCATCAGAGTAATATTTTTTATCTGGTGTTGAAATAATCAATAAACCATCACTGGTTAAAACCCGATTGATTTCAGCTAACATTTCTTGCTGCTGAGCTAAATGTTCTAAAGTCTCAAATGAAACCACTACATTAATACTGGCATCATCGAGTGGAATATCTAGGCAAGACCCAGCAATATAGGTTAAATTGTTGCGGCTATACTGGGTTTTTGCATGTGTTACACTGGCATCATCAATATCTATGCCAACCACCGTCTTGGCATATTGTGCCAAAATATCACTGCCATATCCTTCTCCACAGGCAATATCTAAAACATTTTTATCTGCAACCAGCCTTTTAGCAAAGGCATAACGATGATAATGCTCATACCATATTTCACGCACACACTGCGGAGTAAAACGCTCACCAGTGAATTCTAGTATATTTTCTTCAGCCATCATATTCCAATTGTATATTTCCACCTGCTAAAAAGACACTAATAATTTATTCTTGAGTAAATTTGTAATAATTTAATAAGGACTTTTGCTATAATGCCCAAATGAAAATCAAGCCGTATCTAGTTGTTTACAACCTAGCTCCAGATGCCACATTTAGTTGTGATGATATAAACAAATTTAATCTTATTGTGTTAAACCACAAAAAACTTAGGAGCGATCTCTACCCAGAAATTATAAACAATACCAACAAGCATACACCAATAATAATAATTAATGCCAAAGTACACTTGCCCAGATATTGGTATCAACGCCTAATGGCGGTGTTAACTCAACAACCTGATATTAAACTGTGTTCAGCATTAAGTTGTAAAGTCAACGTCCTGTCTCCTTTGATATTTGGTACTGAATTTAATGGTTCGGTATCTGAGTTAGATAATTTACTATATTTATTACAGACTGCCACTACTATTTACACAAATAAAATTAACTTTGAATGTTTTATTGTCAGAGACAATCATACTCTGAAGCAATTAACAAAAACTACCTTTGCAGCATGCAATAATTTACTGGTTCAGTCGTCCACAGGCAACAAGGTAAAGGCAACGGACCCCGTTGACACTGGCAACCAAAAGCCCCTTCCTGCTCATGCACTGGCAGATTTGCAGTGGCAGTTGCAACCATACTTGAGTTCTAAACAATCAGAACATGGCTATCCTTTGCTGGATAATAAGCCGATTATGTTGCATATTATCATGGATTGGGGAGGAGGTGTACATCAGTGGATTAATGATTATTGCCAACATGAATGTGATTACCATCATTTTATTTTAATATCTAGTGGTGAATTTTTCAGATACAGACATGGTGAAAGCTTGACCTTGTTTTATCAACAAACTGATGGTTTACAAGTGCAAAATTTTGAACTACAGGCACCAATACAAGTGACCTGTATCGAACATCCTGAGTACAAGCAGGTTTTAGATAAAATTATTACTCAATATCAAATACAACAAGTTGTAGTTTCAAGCTTAATTGGACACAGTATGGAATGTTTGCAAACTGGCTTACCAACACTACGTATTTTTCACGATTATTTCCCCTCTTGGCCAAGCTTAATTGCTAATTTGGAACAAGATGCAATCAACTCAACAGACATTGACAAAGCTCTAGAGCAAACAGCACACGAGCCATTTGGTCGAATATCACTACAACAGTATATGCTATGGCGTGAACACTTGCATAAAATATATCAAACAGGTCAGTTACAACTGGTTGCTCCAAATCAATCGGTAGTAAATAATTTAACTAAAATTGACTCAAACAGTTTCAAAGATATAGTAGTTATTCCACACGCAATAGCACCATTACAGCCATTGAGCTATCAAAATAAGTTTAAAAAATTCCAGATTTTGGTTCTAGGCAGAATCAATCCATCTAAAGGTCAACAACTGCTGGAAGAAATCATGCAGGAACTAGGCAATGACTATATCTTTATCTTACTTGGCACTGGCAGTGCGGGTAAAAAATATCTAAAGCGTCGCAATGTTGCGGTAATAATGGAATACAATAATAATGAACTCCAGCAACTATTAAATGATACCAGCCCAGATATAGCCATCATAACATCGCAAACCTCAGAAACTTTCAACTATACATTATCGGAGTTACAACAGGCAGGAATCTGTGCCGTAAGTACTAAGTTTGGTGCATTAAAGCACCGCATTATTAATGGTAAAACAGGTTTTTTATGTGATAATAACGTACAGGCATTTACAACCACCATCCGCAATTTACAACATAATCCAGCTGCAATAACAGCAGTAAGAACCCAGCTACAAAATATGGAGTTTCAGACCTTCGCTGATGAAATAAGCCAATACCAAAAACTATTTGTCCCTGCCAAAAACAGCGAATATAAACTTGTTACCACCACCAATAAAATCAATGTTTGGGTGAAAAAACTACAGTATTTAAACCAGCAAAAACGCAGTATAGCAAAAAATTTAAAGCAAACACAAGCCACGTTGAATGAACGCACCCTCTGGGCACAGAACTTAACCAAAGAACTGCAACAAGCAGAAAAAAATATAGCTCTTGAACGCAAAGAAAGCAAATATTTGCAGCAGCTTATTAAACAAGAAACTGCCCGAATGACTACGGAAATTAGCAAGCTCCAAAGTGCTTTTAATCAATCACAGAGCCAATATGAAAAGACTCTCAGGCAGCTACAACAAACTGAAGTCAATCTATCTCAGACTCAATATAGCAAGGAAAAAGTTGAGCAGAAGTTAACATCAGTTAAGCAAGAGTTAACATCAGTGTATCAAAGTCGCTCCTGGAGAGCAACCAAACCTATGCGGGTATTTACCACCTGGGCCAGACATAAACGTAATGCCATCAGGTTTCGCCTCGCTCAGATAAAAACTTTTCCCACAAGGGCAATTAGAAGTTTAAAAACCAGAGGCATTGCAGGCACCCTTAATACAATAAAGCTCAAGCTGAACAAGCCCCAATCACAGCAGCCACAAAAAACTATAGAACTCACTCAAAATTTTAAGGCTATTACGATTACGCTTAACTCCAAATCCAAGCCTATGGTTTCTATCATTATCCCCGTTTACAACCACTTTGAGCATACATATAACTGTTTAAAGTCCATTGCGGAGCTACAAGATAAAACCAGTTTTGAGGTTATTGTGATTGATGACTGCTCAAGTGATGACACCCAAAATCTAATCAAAAATATTGCAGGAATAACCTACCACAGGCAGAAAAAAAATAGTGGCTTTATCGAATCTTGTAATACTGGTGCGAAACTGGCTGTGGGTCAATATTTGCTGTTTTTAAACAATGATACCATTGTGCATGATGCCTGGCTAGATTCGCTAATGCAAATATTTAGTGATTATAGTGATGCTGGTTTGGTTGGCAGTAAATTAATTTATCCCAACAACCAGCTGCAAGAAGCTGGAGGCATAGTGTTTGCTGATGGCAGCGGCTGGAATTATGGCAGACTAGGTGAGGCAGATGAGCCGTGGTATAACCATGTACGTGAGGTCGATTACTGCTCAGGGGCAAGTATCTTGATTGCTACAGATTTATTTACCAAACTTGGTGCATTTGATGTACGCTATAAACCTGCGTATTATGAAGATACCGACCTAGCTTTTGCAGTGAGAAATATTGGTAAAAAAGTCTATTATCAACCTGCATCACAAGTTACTCATTTTGAAGGTATATCCGCAGGCACAGATTTGGCTACTGGCATGAAAAAATATCAAGTTCTCAATCAAACCAAGTTTAAGCAAAAATGGGCAAAAGCGTTAACCCAGCAACCAAAACCAGCAACCAATATTGAATTGTGCCGCATCCACGGTCAGCCAAAAAGAATTCTGATTTATGATGCCTGTACCCCAACACCCGATCAGGACGCAGGTTCATTGCGTATGATAAACTTGATTAAAATACTCAAAGAACTCGATTATCACGTTATATTTATGCCCGAAAACTTAAGTTATGATGATGCATACACGCAAACTTTACAACAGCTGGGAGTCGAGTGTATTTACACCCCAACTATTAGCAATCCAGTTGATTACCTCAAAGAAAAAGGCAAATTTTTAACTGCTGTACTACTTAGTCGCTATTATGTGGCAGAGCAGTTGATGCCATTTATCCGTGAATATTGTCCCAATGCCCAAATTATCTTTGATAGCGTTGACTTACATTATGTGCGTGAGCGTCGTATGGCAGAAATAACGAATGATAAAAAACTGGCACAAATAGCAGAAAAAACCCGCACTAAAGAACTAGCAGTTGCCAGAGCCTGTGACCTAACTTTAGTAGTTAGCCCTTATGAAGTTACAGTATTGCAACCAGAGCTAGCAGATACAACCGTAAAAGTTTTATCAACTATTCATGCAATTTATGGTTGTAGAAAATCATTTAAACAACGCAAAGATATTATGTTTATTGGCGGCTATCAACACACTCCTAATATTGATGCAGTTGAATGGTTTGTTACAGAAATTTTTCCACTAATAGTAACAGAATTGCCTGAATTGAAATTTCACATAATCGGCTCCAAAGCACCAAAACATATTCGTCAAATGGCTAGTAAAAACATTATTTTCCATGGCTTTGTAGAGGATATAGAGCCATTTATGGATGATATTCGCATTGCGGTTGCTCCCCTGCGATATGGTGCTGGAATAAAAGGCAAGGTCAATATGAGCATGAGCTATGGACAACCAGTTGTAGGAACCAGCTGTGCAGTTGAGGGCATGTTCACCGTTGATGAAAAAGATTGCCTGATGGCAGAAACACCCAAACAGTTTGCTCAGCAGGTCATTCGTTTATACCAGGATGAGCAACTATGGAAGCAAATATCTCAAGGAGGTCTGGAGAACGTACAAAATTACTTTTCTTTTGCCGCTGCCAAAAAAGCTATTCAAGATATATTAAAGGCTATTGATTAAAGGAATACCCTAATCCCGATATAGAAACGCGAATTAGAGTGCAAGCCATTGGTGCGTATAGTGAATATAAAAAAACGCCGAGTCACCTTATATATTGTCCCCAAGTGATTGTGCTATAAACGTGTTTTCTATGTCAGGATTAGGGGAATATATTACTTTTGAACTATTGTGTTTTAGTTGGGTCTTAGTGTATAATTCGCACTTGTCGCTTCATAGTAAGGGCAAATTTTAATTAACAACATTTATTGGCCGCAAAGATCGGCAATAATAGGAGTAATAAAATGACTAGTAATACAGTTACTAAAAAAAATTCAAAAAGTAAAAAATTAGCCGCAATCCCTACCATGTCAGGGTCACTTGACAGCTATATTTCTGCCGTTAATCAAATTTCAATTTTAACCAGAGAAGAAGAAAGAGAACTCGGTCAGCTTGTGTTTGATAACAATGATTTTGAGGCAGCACACAGACTAGTAACCTCGCACTTAAGGTTTGTGGTATATGTAGCACGCTCATACGCTGGTTACGGTTTGCCTATTGGAGATTTGATTCAGGAAGGCAATATAGGTCTAATGAAGGCGGTTAAACGCTATGATCCAGCTCACAAAGTACGTCTTGTTTCCTTTGCCGTACATTGGATTCGTGCAGAAATTCACGAATACATCTTGAAGAACTGGCGCATTCTTAAAGTAGCAACCACCAAAGCTCACCGAAAATTGTTTTTCAACCTCAGAAAAAATAAAAAACGCCTAGGTTGGTTACGCGGACCCGAAATTGCAAAAATTGCAGAAGACCTGAATGTGAAGCCAGAGGTGGTAGTTGAAATGGAGTCGCGACTACACGGGCAAGATGTCTGCTTTGATTTACCCTTAGATGATAGTGATGAAGATAGCAGCTACTCACCACAGGCATGGTTAACAAATGCAGCTCCTGGTCCGGAAAAAGTGTTAGAGCAGGAAACCGAAAGCAAACGTAACCACGACTTGCTATTTAAAGGGCTAGACAAACTAGATGAACGGAGTCTGGATATAATTGAGAGTCGCTGGTTAACCGACAAAAAAACTACATTACAACAATTAGCCAAGAAATACAGTGTCTCTGCTGAACGCATCAGACAACTGGAAGTCGTAGCAATGAAAAAACTTAAGGGTCAAATGTTTGTCGCATAAAATACTACAATACTCAAAAAACAATGGCAGCTTGTTCAAGCTGCCATTTTTTTTGTAACAAATTTATACTCTATCCGTTTACAGGTTAAAGTAAAATTATAAAGAAATAGGTAATGAAAATGAATAAAATATTAATACTAATTTTGGCATCAACATTCTCCCTAAGTGCATGTGGCAACTTCTTGGGCAGTAAAAACATAGCTGATAATACCCAAGCCCCCAACAAGGACTATGACACAGTCAACGGCAGCATTACCGTTGGAAGTAAAGCACATATTGGTGATTTATCGACAGTTAACGGCTCAATAAAAGTCGCCTCAAATAGTCAGGTTGGAGAAGCAAGCACAGTAAATGGCAGTATCTTATTTGCCCAAAGTGTTAGTGCCAAATTGGCAGAAACAGTAAACGGCTCCATCAGTCTCGGTGAAAATTGTAATATTGAAGAACATGCAGAAACTGTCAACGGCAAGGTTAGCGCTAACTCAGGTTGTGAAATTGGTGGTGATTTTGAGACTGTCAACGGTAAACTCAAAGCAACAAATACAGAGATTCATGGCAGTGTCAAGACCGTTAATGGCAGTATTATATTACTGGATGGCACAATTATTCATGATGATATCATCATTAAAAAAAGCAAAGGCTTTTTTAACAACTCCAATAAAAATAAACCGCCTGTTGTGGTTCTGGGTAAAAATGTAGTGATTAAAGGCGATCTAGAGTTTGAACGCCCAGTCAAACTCTATATTCATGACACCGTAGACATAGATAACGATATTGACAATGCTGAAATTACAAAATTTAGTGGTGATGAGACTCCTTACTAGTTGCTCGCTACGATTTCTATTCTCGGACAAGCTCCTAGGAGCTTGTCTGAGAATAGAGATTTACTGCGAAAAAGTTGAAATTGGACAGTTTTTCACCTAACTTTCGTTAAATAGCCGTGCTATTCGCCTCAAATTAGGCAAAAACCTGCCTCAATTTAACTTTCTCTCGCTACAATCGCTATTCTCGGACAAGCTCCTAGGAGCTTTTGTCCGAGAATAAAAACCTACTGCGAAAAAGCTGAATTCGGACAGGTTTTTAGCGGTCTGAATAAATTTTATTTTACAACTTTTAGAAAATTGTTATTATCAGGGGTGGTTATATCCTTAATATTTGCTTTATTTTTGGGTTTGGTTTTTTTTGTTGGTTTTGGAGACTCAGGTAAGTTTTTATTGTCCGCAAACATCATGCCTTGACCATTTTCTCTGGCATAAATTGCCAAAATGCTCTCCATTGGCACAAATAAATTATGACTCCTACCTGTAAATCTGGCATCAAATAAAATACCTTCATTAATTAATTCCAAGTTACTTGTAGCCCCATAGGAAATATTCAGCACTACCTTTCCATCTTCATCAATTCCTGCTGGAATTTGCACGCCTTGATGGGTTGAACTCACCAGTATCAGTGGTGTGCAGTCGTTATCACTAATCCATTCATGCAAGGCACGAATGATATAGGACTTTGATGAGTTCATAGGACTTTGTTGCTAAAAATCAAACCGCATTTCCCGTTCTTGTTCGGAAACACTTTGTTTGAATGCTTCCTTTCTAAAAATCATATGTGCATAGGTTCTAATTGGCTTTGGCAGCTCCTCCCAATCCAGTCCATAATGCTCTAACCGCCATAAAAAAGGAGCCAAGCAAGTATCAACCAAGGTCATGTCATTACTTAAAAAGAATTTAGTTTCTGAAAACAACTCAACGGCTACATTTAATTTTGCAGTTAAGTCGGCTATTGCCTCTTTCTTTTCATCCATTGTGCCATTTTCCAGTTTTGGAATATAACACAACCAGTCCTTTTCAATTCTATAGGTGTATAGGCGCAATTTTGCCCTGGTTACTGGATCTGGTGGCATCAGCGGTGGATGCGGATATCTTTCATCCAGATACTCGGTAATTACATTGTTGCCATATAAAGCCAAATCTCTATCCACAACCGTTGGGGTTGTATGATATGGATTAATATGAATCAGATCCTCAGGCGGGCTAAGTGGATCGACCTCAATAACATCGATACTACTGATATTTTTTGTTTTTAATAAAAATCTGATTCTATGACTGTCATAGGAATCAGATACTGAATATACTGAAATTATGGAACGCCCTCTAGCAGGTATAATCACAACTGTGTCTCCGTAAATATAATACCCCTAATCCCGATATAGAAAATACGTTTATAGTACAAGTCCTTGATGTACCTAGGAGCTTGTCCGAGAATAGAGATTTCCTATGCATATCAATTACTTGCACTCTAATTCGTATTTCTATATCGGGATTAGGATAATAAAAAAATGCTCAAACTGAGCAAAGTCGCACATTATAGCAGTTTTGCTATATAAAAAGCAAAAAAAGGCAATTCCATATCACTGGAGCAAAGCTTTAACCAACAAGATTAGTTTTGTTCTCCAATCTGATCAAAGTATTTGTAGGTTGGGGTGAGTGTGCGAATTAATTAGATAGGTTTATCATAAAAAGGAGGTTCGCCTGTGGGCTGTATGCTAAATCTTTTATAAGTCCATTGATATTGTTCGGGAGATTTAGCAACTATTTGCTGGATTTTGCGATTTAAATAAGTAACGGATGTTTCTAGGTTGGTATAAATATCAGCATCACTTTTTTCAAAAAACACCTCATAGCCAGTTTCATTACGTAAAGCATAGGCAAAAAATACCGGCACTTTAGTTTTGATTGCCAGTTTTGAAAACAAGCTCATAGTATATGTTGGAATATTGTAAAAAGGAGCAAAAACACCTTGCCCCTGTTTAGGTCTTTGATCGGGCAAGATAGCAACAAAACCTTTTTGTTTGAGGTGAATCATTATTTTTCTTACCCCCTTTAAATTCGCTTCAATTTGCAGAGCATTAGATTTACCTCGAAAATCTACCAGTATTTTTTCAATTTTTGCATCTGTTGGGGGTTTATATAAAAAGGCAAATTTATCAAATTGGGCTAATACTAAATTCAAAACTTCCCAGTTGCCGATATGTGGAACTGCCAATAACAAGCCTCTGCCCTGCTTTAAGGCACTAGCAAATTCATCTATACCATGAATTTGGCTGATAAAATCATTAATATTGGTTTTTTTATCCCATAATTTGCCTAGTTCCAGCATATTCATAATAGTCGCATCTATGGTCTTTTTGGCTAGCTCCTGTTGCCTAGGTTTAGGTAGGTCTGGAAAACATTTCTCAATATTGGTTACCGTAACATGTTTACTCTTTTTTGACAGCCTCCATGTCAGTTTCCCTAAAAATCTGGCAATAACCCGACACTGAGTTAAAGACAGTACTTGGCTGATTTTTAAAATTGTTTTAAATAGAAAAGCTTTCAAGACTTGTGAGCATCGTAAAAAACACTGATATTAGTATGAAACATTGATTTATGATAGTCACAGCAATAAATTTCCAAAAAAAAACCGCCAGATAAAAATCTGGCGGTTAAGTAACGAGTCTTCCTTAACTACAATCCTTTTTCCCCAAAAGTGCAAATCCTGCTGCCAAATAACTACTCTCCTTGCAGTAATTTACAGTCAAACTCCTTACATATTTACCAAATCAATCCCTTAACTGGTATCCATGGTGTCCATTATGCCAATATAAAAAAATATTAATATAGGAAAAAAGCTATTTGTTTGTAGGTAAATTTCCTACACGCTGTAGGAATAATTTATAACCCTAATTTGCATTTCTATATCGGGGTTAGGGTATAATGCAGCCATGAAAGTACTAATTCAAAGAGTTGCCAAAGCCCAAGTAGATATTGATGGAAAAACTGTTGGAAAAATCAATCAAGGTATTTTAGCCTTAATCGGAATTGAGAAATCAGATACCAATGATAAGGCTGATAAGTTGTTAAAAAAAATAATTTCCTATCGTCTTTTCCCAGATAACCATGACAAAATGAACCTGTCATTGCAGGATATTAAGGGAGAGTTGTTGCTAGTCTCCCAGTTTACTCTGGTAGCAGATACGCAAAAAGGTTTGCGGCCTAGCTTCTCATCTGCTGCCTCTCCTATGTTAAGTCAGGAACTATATGATTATTTGGTTAAGCAGGCACTAACAACTGGCTTACGAATCCAAACAGGAGTCTTTGCTGCCAATATGCAGGTAACCTTAATCAACGATGGTCCAGTTACGTTTAATCTACAATGTTAAAAACCTACACCATTGCCACTGGCAACTATGAAACCACACTTGCTGCTGCGGAAATACTGGATAATGGCGGCAACGCCTATGATGCTATACTCGCTGCATTATTTATATCTTTTGTCAGCGAACCATTGTTGTCATCACCTGGTGGTGGTGGCTATTTGTTAGCTCATCCGCATAATGCTGAGGCAAAGATATTTGATTTCTTTGCCCAAACTCCGCATAACAAAGAAGCTATTAAAAAGGATTTTTATCCAATTCAGGGTGATTTTGGTGCGACCCAACAGGAGTTTCACATAGGCATGGCAGCTGCTGCTATTCCAGGAGTACCTGCAGGAATATTTGCCATTCATCACCACTATGGCAGTATGCCACTGCCTGAGATTGCCAGTATTGCGATCAATAAAGCCAAACAGGGAATGTATGTTGATAAACTTCATGCAGAAGTTATCCAAATATTAAAGCCTATTTTAAAATACTCAGCCTCAGCACTGGCAGTTTTTTCCGATGCAAACGCCCAGCTATTAAAGTGCGGAGATATAAAGGCAAACCCACAGCTAGCCAGCTTTTTGGATAACTTGGCCAGCAATCCAAAGGACTGGTTTTATCATGATCACCCAGCAACCAGCATTGTCGCAGACATGCGGGAGAACCACGGACTATTAAGCAAACAAGATTTTGCAACTTATGGGGTAATTATTCGCAAGCCTTTAATCACGAAAATAAATGACTGGCAAATTCTTACGAATGCTAAACCAACAACGGGTGGTTTCTTAATCACGGAACAATTAAAGCATGCTCTGCATAGTAAAAAAGACAATGTAAACCATAAATTAATTAACGCCATGGTGTATGCAGATAAACTCAAAACCACTCAGCCTTGGCAAAACTCTAAAGGCACCTCACATATGAGTATAATTGATACAGACGGAAATGTAGCCAGCCTAACAATTTCCAATGGTGAGGGCTGTGGTTATATGGTGCCAAATAGTGGCTTTATGTTGAATAACTTTCTGGGCGAAGAAGATATTAATACAGGTGGCTTCTTCAACTTTCAGGAAAACACTCGAATGACATCAATGATGTCTCCAACAATTCTGGAAAATAAT
>UOEW01000101.1_pt1 | contig 12862 bp, 12 predicted proteins | sample 1988701 | NCBI WGS metagenome assembly UOEW01 (sample SAMEA4712195, study PRJEB27164) | hydrothermal vent metagenome | biome: marine basaltic hydrothermal vent biome; feature: marine hydrothermal vent; material: mineral | place: Pacific Ocean | collected 2011-06-14/2011-07-23 | depth 1719 m | reverse complement strand
GTTTTATCGGCGGTTTTAATATCCATGATGAGTCATCAGAAAAACATTATGGCAAAAATAGATGGAAAGACAGTCATATTTGTTTTAATGGTGATTTGGTACGGCAATTAGGTGTGCAATTCGATTTAATGTGGGGTGGCAAGATACGCCAGTTATCTACGATAAACAGCCTGGACTCATTAACTCATATCGTGCCAAACGCTACCAGAACATGCCGCAAGCATTTGCGTTGTGAATATCTTAAGGTTATTAATCAAGCAAACCAATCAATTAAAGTGACTACGCCCTATTTTGTACCAGATTCCAAAATGCTAAAAGCACTGGTTCAGGCGGCAAAGTCTGGCATTAGCATAACTTTATTAATCCCGAAACATAATAATCATGCCTTATTAAAATATGCGGCTTACTGGTATTATCAAAAGCTTATATCATCAGGTATAAACATTTATGAATTCACCAGCAGGATGCTACATACAAAAAATATGCTTATTGATGATGAGGTTGCCGTTATTGGTTCTGCCAATATGGACTATCGCAGTTTTTTTCTGAATAACGAAATAATGCTGTTCAGTAAACGACCAGAACTAGTCAAATATGTAAATCAGGATTTTGCAGACAGTTTAAAACACTCAAGCATAGTATCCTTACAAGAGGCAACAACACGCTCACCTGTGAGTTTGTTTAGCACATTCATCGCTTACCTACTAAGAAGGTGGCTTTAAAAACCTGGAGTAGCTTTATGAACGAAAATATATCACAAAACATATCACATACGGGTGTCTGGGTCTGGGGGCTGGCAATAATCATGATTGTACTGGTCTCATGGCTTTTATATAAATATCTGGCTCCAAAAAGCTGGCATGAATGGGCAGGTGTGGGCGTAGTTCAGGCACTAAGTAAAGGTTATGTTTATTGGGCGGAATTTTAAGTTCTGCCCAATAAATACTATTACGAGAAATATTATGAACCAACATATCAGAAATGATCAATCATCCGCTCACACTTTTCATGGTATGAAAGCTGACGCAAGAGCACTAAAAATAACAGGCTGGCTTACGGGCGTCTACTTTGTCATAGAACTATTCCTCGGCTTTTATTCAGGATCGGTTGCGGTTATATCAGATGCATTTCATACGTTTTCAGCAGTTGGCGGGGTATTGATTGCGTTAATAGCCAATAAAATTGCCATGCGGCCGCCAGGCAAAAGCCATACTTTTGGTTTGGTTCGTGCTGAAATTGTTGGTGCATTACTCAATGGTATGTTTTTGCTGTTGATGGCATTATATGTTTTGTGGATGGGTTATAGCCGATTGCAACAAAGCATTGAGATACCTACGAATATCATGTTTATCTCGGCTATTGGTGGCTTGATTACCGAGTTTATTTCTATGGGAGTGATGTGGAAAGGTCAGAAAAATAGCCTTAATATGAAAGGAGCTTTTTGGCATGTTATTCAGACATTTGTTGGTAGTATTATTATCATTATCGCTGCAGTTGTGATTAAGCTGACAGGTTGGTATCCGATTGATCCGATTTTGGGCATGGTATTTGGTTTGGTACTGTTTGCCGCATCCATCGGCATTATTAAACAAAGTTTCAACATTATGCTTGAGTCAGCACCCCAAGACATCAATGTTGATGACATTATCAATGATTTAAAGCAGATTGAAACGGTTCAGAACGTTCATCACGTTCATGCCTGGACACTAACTTCTGGCAAAAATTTGTTTATGGCACACATCAAAATAAACCAAGACTCAGATCATGAGTTGGTACTTGATAAAGCCAGTAAGTTATTAAAAAACCAACATAAAATTTACTTCTCAACGGTACAGGTCGAACAAAATTGCAGAACAGATACAGAGTCTGCATTCATTGATTATGCAGGCAATGAAACAACATACTCTAATATTGCAAGTAACATTGAGCATGATGAACATGGTTAAAATATGATAGCACAATTTATAGAAATCCTATTTGTAGGCGTGCTGACCCTATTAGTAGTAACTGCTATATTTTATGAGTGTATATGTTTATTGCTACGGTTTATAACTAGTGCTTGACCGAGAAAGAGTATTCTACTGCGAAAAAGCTGGATTTTGCCAAAATTCCTCCTTATTTTCGTCAAATAGCCAGCTATTCTCCTCAAATAATGAGAAATTTTGCTCAAAACCAGACTTTCCCTCGCTACGAATACTTTCTCGGTCAAGCACTAACTAATAGAAAACTATCAGCAAGAAGTATTTTATACACGATGACTCTGGGATTATTTTTTGCCCATGGGCTGGTTATTACAATTTATGCTCTGGTTTACTGGTTTTTGATACACTATGCTGATTATACCAATTTGGCAGGGCAGGTGACTGATCATTTTTTTAGTTATCTTTACTATTCTGCAACGAGTTATTCATCACTGGGTATTGGTGATGTTTTTCCAGCAGGAGAATTACGTTTTCTGACTGCTTTAGAGGCTATAAACGGTTTGATATTAATAACCTGGTCTGCGACTACGACCTATTTTGCAATACAAGAAATGTGGAAAGAACATGACAATTTTAAATCGTAACTCCACATCTAGAAAATAGATTTTTGCATTATATATCAAAATTTTGGTATAATATAATCCTTATAGGCAGGTTGGATTTCCTATAACCTAGATTATAGTAAATGTAAAATTGAGATGATGATGAAATATACAAAATTTAAAAATACTATTGAAACAATTTTATCCTCGGCAGATGTTAAGATTAATGGCAGTCGCCCTTGGGATTTACAAATTCATAACAATGCTTTTTACTCACGGGTGCTAGCGAAAGGTTCATTAGGTTTAGGTGAATCTTATATGGAGTCATGGTGGGACTGTAATCATTTGGATCAGTTTTTTGATAAAATTCTTTCGGCTAAACTTGATGAACACTTCAAAACGCTAACTGGTCTATTAAATATTATCAAATCAAAAATAATAAATCTGCAAAAACCATCCAGAGCGTTTTTTGTCGGCAAAAAGCACTATGATATTGGTAACAGTTTATTTGAAAATATGCTGGATAAGCGCATGATATATAGCTGTGGTTACTGGCAGGATACCGATAATCTGGATCAGGCTCAAGAGGCGAAATTACACTTAGTTTGCAGAAAACTGGGCTTGCAACCAGGTATGCGTGTCTTGGACTTAGGCTGTGGTTGGGGTGGTGCCGCACGCTTTGTGGCAAAATATTATGATGTTAAAGTGGTTGGTATCACCATATCTGAACAACAACACATACTAGCTCAACAAACCTGTAAGGGTTTGCCTGTGGAAATACGTATGCAGGATTATCGAAAGCTGAATGAAAAATTTGATCGTATATACTCACTTGGGATGTTTGAACACGTTGGCTATAAAAACTACCTCAGCTATTTTAAAGTTGTTAGAAAGAACCTGACTGGTGATGGTTTATTTTTATTACATACCATCGGTGGAAATGACTCAGTTGTTCAAACTGACCCGTGGATTGGTAAATATATTTCCCCAAATTCAATGCTGCCCTCCGCCAAACAAATTATGGCACATACAGAAGGGCTGCTGGTGTTAGAGGACTGGCATAATTTTGGTGTAGATTATGACAAGACATTAATAGCATGGTATGCTAATTTTACTAAAAACTGGGACAAGATTAAAGATTATGATGTTGTTTTTTATCGACAGTGGTGCTATTATTTGTTGTCCTGTGCTGGTGCGTTTCGTGCCAGAAAGAATCAATTGTGGCAATGCGTATTTTCTGCCGATGGATTAGCTGGAGGCTATAAGTCAGTAAGATAAGTAACCTGTATGATAGAAGCCCATTATCATTATTGCAGTTTCTTCGATAGTGATTAATATCAAATATGGTCGGTAGCAGTTGAAAAATGCTAACATCGTATTTTCTATATCGGGACTTGGGTAGTACTATGCGTATCTGAGCTCCATCGATTTAGATCATAATAGTTTGCTGCATAAGGCTCATCCAGTAATCGGAATATTTGTCTGTAGATACCAGCTTGTTTTTTATTAACAGCCATTCAAGCAATTTTAGTTTATCTGAGTTGTTATCGTGCTTTTGTTGGTCTATTCCTGCCAATAACAAATGTACACAGGCATCTAACAATGCTATCTGGTCGATAAAATCACGAACCAGTAAGCTTTGTTTTGGTATGGTTTGACGCTTTAGAAATTCGGCAAAGTCTAGTTGTTTTGTTAATGCCTGCTGTAAAGTCTCAAGCCACTGTGGCACATTAGCTATTTTACAGTCTTCATGAGCCACTAATTGTTTTAATAAATTATTAATAAACAGTTTTTCAATCTGGCTTTTATGCATGTCCCGTAATATCTGCATACGCAATGTATTGTGAGTCCCTTCCCAGTTTTCATAAACAATCCCATCACGTAACAACCGTGGCAAAGGCGAAAAGCTTTCTATTGCACCATTACCAGCCAGTACATCAATACAGTGGTGTATATGCTGTACAGAACGAGAGGCGGTAAAATATTTATTAATATTGGCTCTCATCCGCAAAACCAGTAATAATTCAGTATCAGCATCAGGCATACAATCAACCTTGTCCTGTAATCGTGTTGTTGCCAATGCAGATGCCAGCATCGCAGTGTTTTCAGCACGTATAACCGCTAAACGCTCCTGCACCAACGGATAATTCTCAATAACTTGAGAAAAGGCAATGCGGTATTTAGCATACTTCCGGGCAATCTGGTAAGCACGTTGAGCAGCACCCAAAATAGCAAAACTGTTGTATATGCGCGATAGGTGCAATACATTTTGCATCAGCAATTTAAAGCCATCTTCTGGTTTTCCCATAGAAATTGCCTGGGCATTTTGAAAATCCATTTCAGCCGAAGCCATAGCACGGGTACCAAGTTTTTCTTTTAATCTTCTAATCTGAATATGGTTGGGTTCACCATTATCTGTTAGTCGTTTAAGCAAAAACAAGCCCAGACCTTTAGTTCCAGCTTTACCTTCATCAAATCTGGCTGTTAGTAAAATAAGATCGGCATTGGCATTGGAACAAAACCATTTCTCACCACTGATTTGCCAGGAATTGTCTGGCTGTTTTACCGCTTTGCAGGAGTTTAATGCCACATCCGAACCACCTTGTACCTCGGTTATAAATTGGGCTCCAGTAAAGTTGTTGGTAAAACTTGCTGTGGTTAATTTTGCTAACAGTGCATCTTTTCCCTGAAAATCAGCGACTTTCCCCAACACTCTAATAATACCAGCAGTACAGGCAACTGGGCAATTGTGACCAGCTTCTCCCAAGTGGCTAGTGAGATAAAACAGCAGTAAACTCTCGGTTAATTTCCCAGGTTGGGCAATTTTTTTCATCATGCCAGTTGCATAAATTGCATTGCCAATTGTCTGGTAATTTGGATGGTGAATTATGTCATTGGTCAGTGTACCAACACCATCATAACTATCTAATTTCGGCATATTCAGGCGGAAATCATTTTCTGCAACCAGCTGCTCCAGATTTTTGCCAATATCCTGCCCTAATGATTTTAGCTCTAGTATAAAATCATCACAATTATCCGAAATCGCAAAACGTACCGAGTGATCCAATAACGCATCTGCACTGTATATATTCTCAGTAATAGCTTCACGCCACTGATTTAGAGCGTTGCGTCCATTGATCTGGTTATCTTTATTGGCTTTTTTACGAGGCATAAGTCATTAGTTTAAATAATATATATCATTTAAGTGGCGTAGTTTTTCCTGATAATCCATGCCATAACCAAAGATATATAAATCCTCTACTTCTATGCCATGATAATCAACTTTAAAGTCAGCATAACCACGCTCATGTTGCTTAACTACTAATACTACAGATTTTACTGTTTTTGCACCTTGCTCCTTACACCATTCATCTACTGCCATTAGGGTATAACCCTCATCAAAAATATCATCCACCAGAATAACATGTTTGTCCTGTAGACTGGTTTCACACTGGTGTTTCCAGATTAATTGACCTCCGGTAGTCTCAGTGCCATATCTGCTGACCTGTACATAGTCCATTTCCATATCTAAATTGAGCATCTTGGCTAAATCACTGGCAAAAATCATACCGCCATTCATTATGGTTAGAAAGACTACGGGTTGATTATGGTACTCTGTATTTAAGGTTGCTGCTATTGTGTTAATATGTTGCTGAATTGTTTCTTTGCTAAACAGCAAAGTACAGTTCTTTGGTAGTAGATTGTCTTGATTCATAAGTCATGCCCAGCTAGTAATTTGCTCTTTATTTTAACCAGTTCTATACTGAAAGTCAGCTTTTTAATCAATAATTTCTTGAATCAGCAACCATGGCATCGTAGTCATTGCTCAAAAAACTGAACCAATTTTTAACAAAAATTAAGATATAACTCCTCAACCAAAAAGAAGGCCAACAAAAATTGGTAGATTTTTAAAACAGTATCTAATTCGCATTTCTATATCGGGATTTGGTTATATCGAAATTAAGGTTGTGATTTTTTGTTCAAAACCAAATAAACAATAGCCGCAATAAATAATCCAACAAACCAAGCATAGCTATAAATGGTATCAAATATAGCGGGTACACTCTCAACTATTGCTGCGGCATGTAAAAATCCTGGCAAATTGGGCAGGATTCCAACAATCAAGGCGATGATTCCGGCACTGTTCCAGGTTTTATAAATGCCATTGTGGTTAAACAGGGATTCGGCATCCAGTTCACTTTTACGTACAAAGAAATAATCAACGATTAATATGCCTGCAATGGGACCAAGTAGGGCTGAATAACCTATTAACCAGACAAAAATATAACCACCAGCAGTCTCCATTAGTTTCCATGGAAATATTGCAATGCCAATACCTGCGGTAATATAACCGCCCATTTTAAAACTAATCTTTTTAGGGTTTAAGTTTGAAAATCCATAGGCTGGTGCTACTACATTGGCTGCCAGATTTGTGGTTAATGTCGCCACAACCAGTGCTAATAGAGCAACAATTACACCTATACCGCCCATTTTCCCTGCCAGTTTAACAGGATCCCAAATAGCTTCGCCAAAAATGACCACAGTAGCAGATGTTACCGCAACACTGATAAATGCAAATAATGCCATTGGTAAAGGTAAGCCAATAGCCTGACCAAGTATCTGGTCTTTTTGCGATTTGGCAAAGCGGGTAAAATCAGGTATGTTCAATGCCATGGTTGCCCAAAACCCGACCATAGCAGTTAGGCTTGCAACAAAAACTCCAAGAAACTCTCCCTCACGTTTGCCACCTGTGGAAAATTGTGAGGGTGTGGAAAGCATTTCACCAAAACCACCTGCGGTAAAATATGCCCAGGCAAGCAACACTAGACCCATGGCAATTAGAAATGGTGCAGCGTAAGTTTCCAGCCAGCGAATTGATTCTGTGCCATGTTTAATAAAGTATAAGTGCATAGCCCAAAAGCCAATAAAACAGGCAAATTGCCCAGCATCAATGCCCAAAAAGGGTAGGGCAGAGCCTGTGATAGCATTGTTGGTTAAAGCATTAACAATTACATAAATTGCAGAACCTCCAACCCAGGTATTAATCCCAAACCAGCCACAGGCAACCAAACCGCGTGCGAGTGCTGGGATTCTTGCACCTTTGGTACCAAATGAAGAGCGTAGCAATACAGGAAAAGGGATGCCATGTTTAGCACCTGCATGACCAATTAGCATCATCGGCACTAGTACAATAATATTGCCCAGCAAAACCGTCATAACTGCTTGCCACCAATTCATTCCCGCAGAAATTAGTCCACCAGCCAACATGTAAGTTGGTACGCACACTACCATAGCTATCCACAGGGCACTATAGGATTTCCAATCCCATGTGCGTTGTTCAGGTGTGGTTGGTGCTAAGTCTTCGTTGTATAAATCATCTGCTGTTTTGTTTGTAGTCATAATGTATTTGCTGATATTATTTGATGTAAGTGGTAAATGTTTTTTTGTCACGTAATCGATAAATGTCAAAATCTCTATCGATGGTAGCGACACTATCAATCTTATGCTTGTTACCAAGATAAACCAGACAGGCATCGGCAAAATCCATCGGCAAGTCCGAATATTTTTGCATCATTTGTTTAATATCGAGCAAATCATAATTGTCAATGTTTTCAATAGTAACAGCACCTGCGTGTACCCACTCTAAGAAATCTGTTTGTGCATGTCGGTTAAATCCCAATAAATGCAATGTTTCTGTAATGGATGCCAAGCTGGTAACTAAACGTGCAGTATTGTGCTTTATGAAAGCAACAGAGGTGGTATGGTAAGCGTCTGTTGCATCAAAAAGAGCGATTAATGGACCAGAATCAATGAGAATGCTGTGCATTTTTATTCTTGATAATTTCTGTCAGCAGTTGCTTCCTATCTTGTGATAAGTTGGCTTTACCACTTGCATATTTACCAAATTTTTTAGCACCCAATTCCCATGCGTTGGTTTTGTCAAATTTGACAATATATTCTGCAATACATTCTCGAATCAAATCAGATTTAGTTATCTGTAACTGTTTTGCCATTGCGTTAATTTCCTGTTCCATTTTGTTGTCTAGTCTAATTGTTAGCATGTTATTAATATTTTTAAAAAATGTATTACACACTGTAATACATTGTTTGTTTATTGTCAACATCTTTAATTGATTTTATTCCCCATCTGTTAATCTGTTATAGGTGCTGGGTCTACGATCACGGAAAAATTGCCAGGTATTTCGTACTTCTTGTACCATAGACATGTCTAAATCATGGATTAATAGCTCATCCTGATCACGACTGGCTTGTTTTTCGATTTGCCCACGTGGATTAACGAAATAGCTTTGACCGTAAAACTCACCAATATTCCATGGCTCTTCTACACCAACACGATTAATTGCCGCAATCCAGCAACCATTGGCAGCGGCAGATGCGGGCTGCTCCAGCTTCCACAGATATTCAGATAATCCAGCAACCGTAGCTGAAGGGTTGATGATATATTCTGCTCCATTGAGAGCCAATGCACGCCAACCCTCAGGGAAGTGGCGGTCATAACAGATATACACGCCAAGTTTGCAGTATTGTGTCTGGAAGACAGGCCAGTTTGAAGCACCTGGTTTAAAAAAGAACTTTTCCCAAAAGCCAGAGACTTGTGGAATATGGGTTTTGCGATATTTACCTAAATAGCTACCATCGGCATCAATAACCGCTGCGGTGTTGTAATAAACTCCTGTGACATCATCACGTTCATAAATTGGTACAACAATCACCATTTTATATTTGGCAGCATATCCTTGCATTAAGCGTGTAGTTGGACCATCTGGAATAGCCTCAGCGCTTGCATACCATTTAGTATCTTGCGAAGGACAAAAATATGGCTGGGTAAACACTTCTTGAAAACTCAAAACCTGCACGCCTTTTTCACCAGCTTCCTCGATTAATGGAATATGGGCCTCTATCATAGCTTTTCTAATTGTTTCTGGATCGTTATCGGTGGAGGATTTTAATCCCATCTGGATAACTGCTGCTTTTAATGTTGCATTCATAATTTTCCTCTATATTATTCTTGTTTAATTTTTTAGTAATGCAAAGGGCGCAAAGAAGACGCTAAGTTAGCAATGAAAGCCTTCAATTAAATCTTTTTTTGCAGAAGAATGGAGTTTAATTTTCATTCAATTGCTTTACTAATTTCCTTTTTTACAGCATCCAAGTCAATATATTCAGCTTTGCCTTCTTTAACCATTTGTTCGCGGTGGTTTAACTCATCTAAATGCCACGCAGGTGATTCAAGTTGCTCAGGTGCTTTACACAGGTCATCCCATAACAATTCCATGGTTTGTATTTTTTCTGCAAAAGACATATTGTTTAATTGTAGTGATGCTGTCATTTTCTTTCTCGTATTGTTTTGTTCATTTTAGCATAAAATTTATTGTGTTTCCTGTTGGATCTGTATTTGCGGATAAATCGCAAGTAACACAGAGGTTTTTTCAATGTAGCTCCATATTTTTTAAAACTCTTTTAAGCAACTGTTTTCAATTTTCAATTTCCATTAATCAAGAGTAGGAAAATTAAACTGCGCACCAACCCTAATTCCTGTCGGCCATCTAGTAGTAACAGTCTTTAATTTAGTATAAAAATGCACAGCCTCTGGGCCATAAATACCGTGTGCTCCAAATATTGAGCGTTTCCAACCGCCAAAACTATGATAGGCGACAGGAACGGGGATAGGGACGTTGATGCCGACCATGCCGACTTGGATTTGAGTGGCGAATTCGCGAGCGGCATCGCCATCTCGGGTGAATATCGCTGTGCCATTGCCGTATTCATGAGCATTGATTAAATCAACGGCTTGTGCGAATGTTTCGGTGCGTAGTACGGATAACACTGGGCCGAATATTTCTTGTTTATAAACGCTCATTTCAGGGGTGATTTCATCGAGTAGGGTGGCGCCAACCCAGTAGCCGTTTTCATGCCCGTCAATTTTTAGGTTACGTCCATCTACTACAACCTTTGCCCCTTCGCTTTCACCTTGGGTGATTAATCCTTTGATGCGTTGTTGTGCATCTTTGGTGATAACTGGTCCCATCTCCATACCTTTTTGCGTGTAAGGACCTATTTTCATTTTGTTTATCATCGGGATGAGTTTTTCAATTAATCTATCAGCCGTTTCTTTGCCAACAGGTACTGCTATGCTGATTGCCATGCAGCGTTCGCCAGCTGAACCAAAACCTGCACCCATCAGCGCATCAGCAACTTGATCAAGGTCGGCATCAGGCATAATAATCATGTGATTTTTGGCACCACCCAAAGCTTGTACTCGTTTACCAGCAGCGCAACCTCGGGTATAAACATATTCGGCAATTGGTGTTGAACCGACAAAACTGACGGCATGAACATCTTTGTGATCTAGTATCGCATCAACGGTTTCTTTGCCACCATGCACCACATTTAATACACCTGCGGGCAGTCCTGCTTTGGCAAATAGTTCATGAATAAGATTGGCAGAACTTGGATCACGTTCCGAAGGTTTTAAGATAAAGGTATTGCCACAAGCTAAAGCCATGGGAATCATCCACAATGGAACCATTGATGGGAAATTGAACGGCGTAATGCCTGCAACCACTCCAAGTGCTTGGCGGGTTGAATGAGTATCAATTTTTGGGCCAACATCTTGGGAAAAATCGCCTTTGAGCTTGTTAGGTATTCCACAAGCGTATTCCACTACTTCTAAAGCACGTGTGACTTCACCTAATGCATCATCATGGGTTTTGCCATGTTCTTTACTGATGGTTTCGGCGACCAAATTGGCATTATCAATCAATAATTGACGCATGTTGAACATGACTTTGGCACGTTTGGCTGGTGAGGTTTTTGACCACGATGTAAAGGCTTGTTTGGAGTTTTCTACTGCATCATTAATGTCTTGAGCATTGCCAAGAATCAATTCGGCTGTTTGTTCACCTGTGGCAGGATTGTATACCGCTTGGGTATTGGATGAATGACCCGTTGTTTGTTGGTTATTTATTATGTGTTTTATTTTTTTCATATTTTAGTTAATCTAAATTTGTAATAATTTCTCTTAAAGTATCAAAGGCAAAGTCGATTTGGTCTTTTTCAATAATCAATGGTGGCGATAGGGCAATGGTATCACCAGTTGTGCGGATTAATAAACCTGCATCATAGGCCTTTAAGAATGCCTCAAAAGCACGGGCAGTTGGTGCGCCAACGCGAGGTTGCAATTCGATACCCGCTATCAAACCAAGATTGCGTAAATCAATTACCAAATCCAAATCACGCAATGAATGCACTTTTTCTTGCCAATATTCGGCCAATTCGGCACCACGGGTTAATAGGCCATCTTCTTCATAGGTATCTAATGTACCGAGCGCGCAAGCACAAGCCATAGGGTTGCCTGAGAAAGTATAACCATGAAAAAATTCAATGGCATTATCAGGTCCTGTCATAAAGGTATCGTAAATTTTATCGCTAGCAAAGACTGCACCCATAGGAATCACACCATTGGACAAACCTTTGGCAGTGGTGACAATATCGGGTTGTACACCAAAATAATTAACCGCAAAAGGCGTGCCTAAACGCCCAAATCCTGTGATAACTTCATCAAAGATTAACAAGATGCCATGCTCATCACAAATTTGACGTAACCTATCTAAATAACCTTTGGGCGGTAATATCACACCAGCAGAGCCTGCTAAGGGTTCAACTATGACCGCTGCAATGGTTGAAGCATCATGTAACTCCACCATGCGAATCAGGTCTTCTGCATATTCAGCACCGTTTTGTGGTTGTCCTTTGGAAAAGGCATTGCCTTCGATGTCGTGGGTGTGGCGCATGTGATCAACACCTGTGACCAATGCTCCAAACATCTTGCGATTGGCTGGCATTCCGCCCACTGACATACCGCCGAAATTAACGCCATGATAGCCTTTTTCACGTCCAATTAAACGAATGCGTTGACCTTCACCACGGGTGCGGTGATAAGCAATTGCCATTTTTAAGGCGGTTTCCACAGATTCTGAACCTGAATTGGTAAAAAATATTTTGTTTAAATCTCCAGGCATTAAATTGGCTAATCTTTCTGCCAATTCAAATTGTTTTTCATGCCCCATCTGAAATGCGGGAGAATAATCCAGTTCACCTGCCTGTTTACGAATGGCTTCAACAATACGTGGACGGTTATGCCCCGCATTACAGCACCACAAACCCGCAATGCCATCCAGCAACTTGCGACCATCGGTTAAGGTGAAATACATTCCATCCGCACTTGCAACTAAGCGTGGATTGGCTTTAAATTGTCGATTTGCCGTAAACGGCATCCAGTAGTTTTCTAAGTTTTTTGTCATTTTCTTTTCTCTT